>OGIE01000865.1_pt1 | contig 44453 bp, 34 predicted proteins | sample 1571581 | NCBI WGS metagenome assembly OGIE01 (sample SAMEA2582021, study PRJEB24529) | metagenome | biome: Human gut stool | place: China | collected 2011 | reverse complement strand
ACAATATCAATAATATGAATAATAAAGATTACATAACTTTATACTCAACATTTGCGGCGGAACAGACTATGGAGCTCGCATCGGCCTTGGGCGGGGTCGCCACAGGCGCGGCCCGCTTTGCTTCAGGGGATATCCTGGGAGGTGTTACCAGTGTTGTCAGCAGTATAGGCAAGGTTTTCGCCATGGGGAAGAAAGTAAAGGAAATGAACCGTCTGGCCCGGGAGGAAAACCAGAAATTCTATGACAATGCCATGGAAGGGGAAAAGGAATACCAGAAGATGATCCGGGAGCGTTTACGCCTGGAACAGCAGATCGGGGAAACATCCTTAAAATATAATAAACGTATCACGACTGAACTCAAACAGCAATCAGGAGACGTTCAAAAGGAGTATGAAAAGATATGGGCCGAATTGCAGGGGGAAGAGTTCATTTCAGGAAAAGGTTACAAACACGGTACATGGTTCCGTAAGGCCAAAACATGGAATATATATTCTTCCCTGGCAGGCAAGAGCTATGACGATATAGAAAAACTGTATACGGAAGGCCGCCTGGAAAAAAAGGTCGCAAAGTTGTTCGAACAGCTTAAAGCCTTGAAGGAAGAAGGTGCGGATATTGATCAGATGCTCGCCGACCAGGCCGAGAGCATGCGTGAAGCCTGGACGGGAACCACCTCTGACAGTATCGCGGACAGCATACTTCAGGGATTCGCCGAAGGGAAACGTTCGGCGGCGGATTTTGCGGACAGTTTTGAGGAAATGTTGAACAATGCCGTGTTGCAGGGAATAAAGCTAAGGGCTTTGGAAGAACCGCTCCGCCAATGGTACGAAAAATTTGCCCAGGCCAGTGAAGGCGGTCTGACAGAGGATAAAATTGCCTCATTGAAGGCAGAATATGACAAAGTCATAGAAAATGCGGCCCGGCAACTGGAAGAGGCCGAGAAAATTACCGGACTCGATATTTCCGGTGTAACGGGAACCAGCCGGCAGGCGACAGCCAAGGGTATAACATCCATGAGCCAGGAAAGTGCCAGTGAACTTAATGGTAATTTTTACGCGTTGCTCCAGATGGCGGATAAGACCTGCCAGGGGGTAAATTCGATTCAGTCAATGATTACGGAAGGATTGAGTGTACTGGGACGGATCGAGGAAAATACGTCCCATTGCAAACGCTTGGAAAAAATTGAAAATGATATGGAAGGTACACGCCGTACGCTTCAGGAGATATTGAATAAGGGATTAATTTTAAGGAAAGCAGCATGAGAGGGAATTTTTTTATAGACGGACAGAACGCTTATGATGCCTTTGGCGTCTGGATTGTCAAAGGCGGTTATAAGGACCTTTTAAAGTTTCCAGCCATGACTGAACCGGAAAAGAACGACTGGCCGGAAGAAGACGGCGTTGAAGTTGACTTGTCCGATCCAAAGCTGGAAAAAAAGGAAATCGGCATTTCTTTTCTTGCCAGCCGGGATATTTACGTCGATGAGTTTTTGGAACATTTATCGGCCCCAGGATATCATACGTTCCATATCCCGTTACTTGAAAGGGAATGGGCCTTGCGTTTGGACAGCCAGAAAACATGCAGGATATATCCCGGGGCAACGGATTTTTCATTGAACTTCATAGAGGACCAACCCGTGAGGCCGGCTTTGAGCTTGCCCGATTCCGGCCTTGTTATCCGGCCGTCCCTTTTTGAACTGGATGGCGTTGACCTGGCCGATTACGGTGTCGTTGTCGATGAATCCATGTCTTCGTTCCAGAAAATGCCGACGGTCAAACAGAACCTGACACGAAAGGTTTCAACTGTTGACGGCCAAATATATGATCCGGAAAACGTTGTTTTTAACAGTAAAGAAACGTTGTTCAAATGCCGTATAAAAGCCGCGGACATGAACCGGATGTGGAACTGCTATGATGCCTTTTTCGGTGCGCTGATTCAACCGGGGGAACGTTCCTTGTACGTCGACTATATGGGAAACGAGTTTCCCTGCTATTACAGCAAGGCTACGGACTTTAAGCTGCTCAGCCTTACGCCTACAATGATAAGTTTTAACCTAACCTTGGTATTTACCGTATTCCGTATTGATGGTGTCGAATACCTTCTTGCCTCACAAAGTGGGAACCTTATCGTTTCTCAGGATGGTAAATACTGCATAGATATTGAGCCATGTCGAAAATAGAGAAGAAAAAAGTCACGGACTTTAACAAGGTTCCGGACGGGAACCTGTCAAGATATATTGCATTTGGCGTTGATCGCGTCACGAATGAAAGCGCCTGGGCTGATATGGAATCGCTCAGAGGCAATACGGCTTTCCAGGAATGGCAGGATAAGAATCCCGGCAAGACGTATGACGATTGGATAAAGCTGCTCCAGGAACCAGCTCAGACGGCTGCTGATGGCATTGATGAATTAAAAGATGATCTGACCGAATTTGGTAAAGGGATGGTAGCCATTACAGAAGCTGGCAAAAAAGTTATTGTTGCGACTGAGCAGGTTAAAACAGATACCAATGCTGTAAAAGAAGCAACGGAACAGGTAAAAGCCGATACCCTGTCGGTGAAAGAGGTTACCGAACAGGTACACAAGGACACTCTTGCCGTCAAGGAATCCACCGAACAGGTCAAGAGTGAAACAGAAATCGTTCGTGATGAGACAGCCCAGGTGAAAGAGGCTACCGAACAGGTACGCAAGGACACTCTTGCTGTCAAGGAGATAGCCGACGAAGCGACCCAACAGGCTAATGCGGCTACAATCATAGCCAAATCCGTATCGGATCATCCCGGCTATATCGGAAACGACTATCATGTATATGTGTGGGACTATGTGACAGGAACCTATAACAAAACGGCTACCATCCTTCGTCCCGAAGGATTCAGCGTATACCGTACTTATCCTTCCGTGGAAACGATGGAAGCGGATTTGATGAATGTGCCGGAAGGGAAATTCGTGCTCATCAATACGAACGACGTGGAAATCCCGGATAATGCAAAGCTGTATGTCCGGGGTGCGACTTCATTCGAATATCTGGTCGATATGTCCGGCGCTATCGGTTTCACCGGCAAGACCCCGCAAATCACCATCGGGAACGTCACGGTAGGCAGTTCTGCTTCGGCGACCCTTTCCCCGGACGGTTTTGATGAAGACGGCAACCCCATGTATAAACTGAACTTGGTAGTGGTTCCCGGCCCCAGGGGATTCATCCCCTTGATCGAAACCGGGACCGTAATGACGGGAGAAGCCGGAGGCGAAGCGGCCGTGGACTTGCTGCCAAACGGACAAACCGAGGACGGCAGGGACAAGTACTTGCTGAATTTTGTCATCCCGCAAGGTCTGCCGGGAGAAGGTTTCGGGAATCTGGCAGTGGATCCTTCCGGAGTCCTGACAGGTAAAAAGTACCTGTTGATGTTTTCCCGTGACGGGATGCCGGAGAGTGGCACGCTGATCGAATATGTAGACCCAATCATCCCGAAAAAAACAAGCGACCTTGAAAATGACTGCGATTTTATCGATACGACCGGGGTGACACTAAGGATCGGGACACATGATGGTGATCCCGGTGCGCATGGTGATATCCGGCAAAGGATAACGGACGTGGAAGCGATCGCCCGTGGGAAGTCGCGTGCGAAAATTTTCGATACGGTAGACGAACTGGACGAATGGCTTTCCAAAGAGGAGAACACGCTATTGCTGCAAAAAGGGGATAACTTCTACATCCGGGACAAAGGCGTTCCCGATTATTGGTGGGACGGTACGGTAAAACAGGAATTGGAAGTGGAGAAAGTGGACCTTTCCGTTTTTTATGACAAGGGTACGTCAGACAAACGTTTTTCTTTCAAACCGTTGCAGAAAACAGCGGTCTTATTGCCCGGCTCTTGGATAGAGGACGAAGAAGAGGGGTTATGGTGGCAAGAGGTGGAAGATGGTGATGTCCGAGAGGGTTGTTTTCTTGAAGCCTGGCCTGTGGACAAAAAATCAGCCGATGAAGCCATCAATATCCATATCTACGAAAACATGCCTGTTACGGACGGCCGGTTCCGGGTTGCAGCCGAGAAAAAAGCATCTGAAGCAATAAACATAACTTATACGATAATAAAATGAGTTACGGGGTATTTAGATTGAACAGATGTTATGTAGGTCCGAAAGTGCTCATCATATCGGCTGAAGAACATGCGTATTTTATACGTGAAGAAACCGGATGGTACATGAGGGATGATTTCGGGGACGAAACTCCTGTATTTTCAAGGGACGAGAAACCGGCCTATACAACATCCACCAAAAACAATGCAGCATCCGAAAGTTTTTCGGCATGTGAACAGTTGCAAATTGAATATGGAACTGTCGGGCGTGAAAGAGGAATTGCAGAAGAAATACATCCGTATGGTAGTGCCAATGTTTTTACAGAGCCAGCCTCCACAAGAAAATTACTTACTGAATCCGGTACCGCCCATGATTCGGTCAGTGTCATTTTAGAGGGCAGGGAAGATTCGTGACAGATTCAATAATATCATAAATTCAAATAGTATGAAAAATCAAGAAGATTTTAAAGTAAGGGGAGAAATCGAAGTGATTCTCGAAGATGAAAAAGGGAATGTCAAACATAGGGAAGTACATCATAACGCCATCACGCGCCCGGTCCTTTGCCAGATGCTTTCTTCCGTCCTTAATACGACAGGTATCCAGGCGGTGACGAAATTCAACACAAGAAGCGACTATACGGCTGCAAACCCATGTGGAATTTTCCTGCTGTCGGAAGATATCAATATTACAAAGGACACGCATATACCTCCCCATTTGAATATCATCGGTGGATATAACGACAAAATCGTATTCAAGAATGTGAATGGTGAAACAGCAGAAAATGAAGACACCATGTTGTTGATCCCACAAAAAGTAGGCATGAATATCAATGGGGAAATCCGTTACACGGTTGAATATGTGAAGAACACATTCAAGGGGACATTCAAATCCATCTTCATAGGCCCGTCTAATAATTATGCGCTCCGGTGGTATTGCGGTTCCAAGGATACGGAATTTCCTGATTTGACGTTTGATGCAGAATATTTGATCAAGCATACGACTAACGGCACGGTCATTTATAAAAAGAAATCCGACAACAGCGAACTTTATACGCTTAATCTCAAAACCAAGGAGATGGAAACATTCACGGCGTCGACTGTTCCGATGGCTAATATCGCCAAAATGCACGGCGCTGTCGTTTTGGGTGATTTGCCGGTAATGGTGAACAGGACCGGTTTGAACGCGGCCAAGAACGGCCACGTCCTGACGTTCTATACTTATCCTTCTTGGAGGACGGAAGCCACCAACCCGGCCACAACGGTGACATTTGAAACCCCGGTTGTCGAAGCCGGGGAAAATGAAACATGCGCCTATTACAATAACGGAGTTATTCCTGTAGTTGTCCCGCGTCCGGACTTGGGTGATAACGTGCTTGAAGTATTTGTCCCCACTCACATTAAAAATGCAGGCAAGGCCGATGCAAGATGGGTGATCCAAAAGATTACCGCAACAGTGAACGCTCCAGACGATATTGAGTTTGAAGCCGAAGTTTTTGCTGAATTACCTTATCGGATATCCTGTTATAATTTTAACAATATCCATTATCAGGTTACCGGCATGTACCATGATGGTAAATATCACCTGCCTTATTATAACGTGATGAATCCTGTAACAGGTGCAGAAGTTACACTTGGATCGCAGGATGCACAGGAAGGGATCATTGTTGATGCGGAGACAAAGGCCGTCTTGGAAGGGTTTACGCAATACATCGGCCGGACGAACAATCTTTGGTTATGGGTCGAGTCTGATGATTTCAGACAGATGCGTCTTAACAATGCCGATATGCGTTATGGGATGTTTACCCGCGCTTTTTCAGGAACGAATTTGGATGCCCCTGTAGAAAAAGGGCATAATGACACGTTACGCGTAAGGTACAGTTATGTGATCGCATGATGAGTTCCCACTAAAAATATGAAACAAAGGATTTGGAGATATGGTGATCAAAGGAAAATCAGGTAAGGTTATTCTTGATATTCAGGTTAGACAACATTTGGTGTAGTTACCGGATAATTAAACAGTGAAAAATTATTTCTCAATTGTCTAAATTTGTTTGATACAGAATAGTAAGAAGGAATGACCTGCTTTTATAATAAAATCATATCATTGACCTTGAAATAAAAAGAACCAAAACTTATGACAATTTACGATAAAAACGGACAGGTAATTTTAACTGAAGAAGTCGACGATAATAGCTACCGATACCGTGCGATCAAGCAAGGTGAAAAGGTATATCTGTATTTCTCTTTAACGGATCATATAGAAATACCTATCGGTAGTTATATTGACTACCAAGGCCAACGTTATACCCTTTGGCGGCCTGAAAACTTTACCAAGCATGGAGAACGGAATATCGAATATTCCATCGAGTTCGGAGGCTACTGGGAGTTACTTAGACGATTCAAATATAAATTCCTATCAATAAAACCGTACAAATTAAAATTCCATTTAACCGGAACTTTGTATGATTTTTTACAGTTGTTGATTGATTGTATGAATTTATACGATACAGGATGGTCAGTCGGTTCATATATCGAAACGACTGAAAAAACATTATCTTTCAATCATGAATATTGTCTGGATGTACTCAATCGTTTGGCCGACGAGTTTGATACCGAATGGAATATCGTTGACAAGACAATTAGCCTTTGTAAAGTGGAATATTTCAAAGATGCTCCACTTCCTCTCAGTTATGGAAAAGGTAACGGATTTAAAACAGGAGTTGCGCGTCAGAATCAAGGGGAAAATACACCTGTAACAATTTTGTATGTACAAGGAGGTGAAAAGAACATTGATGTTTCTAAGTACAAAAGCACAATGCTTCTTCTTCCCAAAAGTCAGGAACTTGAATATGAAGGCCGAAAATATTGTACAGACAAGGACGGAATGTTTATAACCCGTGCCGATCAGGTACTGACAGTTTATTCTGAAGACAGTTATGACGGGTCAAACATATATCCGAACCGAGTTGGAACAATAAGTGAAGTTATTGAAGTCGATGCAGAAAAAAACTTGTATGACTTTAAAGATTCCTCAATACCTGACAGCCTAAATTTTGCAGATTGTCGTATTGCAGGAGAAAAAGCGACCGTTATTTTCCAGTCAGGGATTTTGACCGGAAAAGAATTTGACCTGGAACAAACGGAAAATCAATTAACCGGATATATACATTCTGAACGACGTTTTAAAATTGTCCCACAGGAGATGGATGGGACGGTTATGCCCGGTGGTTCGTTTATTCCGAAGGTTGGTGACAAATATGCCATTTTTAATATATCCTTACCAGAAGCGTACGTTTGTGATAATGCGACAAAAACAGGGGCTTCATGGGATATGTTTCGTGAGGCTGTCCATTATATGTATGAAAAAGAAGACAATCCTTTTTCTTTCACAGGAGAATTGGATGGAATTTATTCATCCCGGAATTGGCTGCAAATAGGAGGAAAAATCCTTCCTGGCGGATATGTTTTATTTTCAGATACCCAATTTCAACCGAAAGGAATATTGATTCGGATCATAGCTGTGACGGATTATATTAATAAGCCTCACTCTCCAAAATTGGAACTTTCAAATGTTCCGGTAGCCGGGTTAGTTTCTTCAGAATTGGGAAAATTGGAAGCTGATAAGGTTACAGTAGACAACCAACATAAAAATGCCATAGAGTACACTAAAAGACGTTACAGGGATGCTTTGGAAACTCAGTCCATGCTGGAGAAAGTCTTTGATAACTTTTCAAAGGGAATAAATCCCGTATGGGTACAAACTATGTCTTTATTGGTTGGTGAAGAAAGTTTGCAGTTCCGATTTGTCAACAACAAAACGAATCCTGTAGTTATAGAACCGAATTTTATTTACAGCCAGTCAACAAAGGTGTTTACTGCTCCAAAGTCCATTTTACAACACATGACATTAGGTATCACGGATATTAAAGGTGAACATAAAGCCAGTGAATATAAATATTGGGATTTACCAGCCTATACCAGTCCGGCTTTGAGTGATTTTGGAGCGATGTACTTATATGCAAAGTGTTCTAAAAACGGGAGTTCCGGAAGTTTCTATTTAACAGAATCGGCCTATAAGATGGATCCGGGAGACAGCTTTTACTATTTTCTGATCGGAACATTAGGAAGTGAATCAGATGGAGCCAGGAGCTTTGTTACTGTCTATGGATTTACAGAAATTCTACCTGGACGTATAACTGTAGACCGGATCATATCAACGGACGGAACCACATACTTCAATCTCGGGATTGGTGAAATAGGCGGTGTGATTAGATTTGCATCAGGCACTACCGGATATGAAAATATTAAGGACAAACCGGATTTAAGCATTTACGGTACAACCGCAATGCTGAATGCTGTAAAGAATGATTTACAGAATCAAATCGATGGTAAAATAGAGACATACTATCAGTCTTCTAATCCCTGGAACAGTTGGCCATCCGGAGAAGAACCAACTCATGTTGGTGACCTTTGGTATAATACCAGCAGTAAAATCTTACAGCGTTATGTAGGTCCTTCTTCCAATATATGGGAACGTATTTATGATGCAGATGCAATAGCCGCAGCAGAGGCCGCAAGCACGGCTCAGGACACCGCAGACGGAAAACGTAGGGTATTCCTTCGGACTCCTTATCCCCCATACGATGCCGGAGATCAGTGGATTCAATATAATGGATCGGGAAGCATGCGTATTTGTGTACAAGGTCGACAATCGGGAAATTATGTCTCATCTGACTGGCAATTATCTTCCGCCGATGGAAATACCCAGGCTTCAATTGACAGGGGAGTAATCTCTGCGGCCGGATTTATGACTTTTGGAGGTTCTGCCGGTATGGCAAGCAGTGGCGATATTCGTATTTGGTCAGGTGGAACAAATGCAAATAACGCAACATTCCAAGTCAGTGCAAGCGGGGAAGTAATGGCGAAAAAAGCACTCAAATTGCAAAATCAGCAAGCCGGGATCACCGGTGAAGGAACAGCCGATACCTCTGTCCGTTTTTGGGCAGGTAGTTCTACTCCTGCAAATGCTCCGTTTAGAATCTATCAGAACGGTAACGGGCTTATTGGCGGATTGCGTCTCGAAAGTGGCGGGCTTTTTTCTGTTGATAATAAATATGGGTTTGATAGTTCCGCTAAATTCTTCTTGCATTCACAGGGCAGTAATGGCTTTTTAGGTTTTTCTTCTACAGGCAAATGGGCTGGAATAGGCTTAAACACATTACCGGCTACCACAGGCGTTGCCGCATTACTAAGATTGGAGAATACTGTTTCTGGAGGAACTACAAAATACGGGGCTGTGATCAGTGTTTCCGGGGCCTCTCATAATGTTGCATTGATGGCAACAGGGCATGTTCGTGTAAAAGGATCGGTAATAGCAGATACGATTGTCGCCGCAAAAATTCGAGCCGCCTCTAATATTAATGGTGATGGCAGTTCCTACCAATACCTTGATGGAGTAACATTTGGATACAATGATTATGACCTTGACAAGGTCCGTTTTCAGGTCCAAAACGGGATAATAGTCGGAGTTAAGAAAGAATAATATCAAAATATAAAACTATGAATTTAACAATTAAAGACAGAGTATTGATTTTAAAATGCGTCCTGCCGATATACGATAGCAGACGCGGTATTGAACTGAAAAATTCTATCTCGGAAAAGATATACCTTTCTGATAGTGAGGAAAAACAGGTTGTACTGACAAATGTCGGGAACGATCAGATCGAGGTTTCTTTTAAATCAGTCGAGGCCATTACGCAAGAAAGGAATTTTGAACTGAGTGAAGAAGAATTGAAATATCTGAAACAAAGGATTGATTTTTTGGATCAGGATGGACGATTTTCTGATTATACATTAGATACATATTCTAAAATAGCGGATGAACCTCTTCCCAACACAGAAGATACGTCCCATGTGGAAGAACAGCAGACTGACATGGAATAACAAGTCTAATCCTTAGAATACAGATTTAAAGGGGGAAAAAGAAAGCCCCCGGTTTGTTAATAGTTCTCTGACCTACATATTAACAAACAATGCGACACTCCGCACGACCGGGGGCTTTATGCCTTCAGTCGCGAAGTGTCGTTTTTTGTTTGTATGTAAGTCAGAGACTACAAATATACCTTATATTTCTCGAATCTCAATAACCAAATCCTAAAGTAAAAATGAATAAGTATTATAAAATCCTGGATAAAATCATAACATGTGGTAAAGTACAATGTAACAAAAAAGGAAATATTAAATATCTCTTAAATGAACAATTAGTGTTAACCCCAGTTGATCTACTTGATATTTTTGAAGGTCATAACATTGCCAGAAAGAAACTCAAAAGTGAATTGACTCTTTTCATGCAGGGTGAAAAGAATGTCGAGAAGTATCGAAATGTCGGTATAAATTGGTGGGATTATTGTGGGCAAGTTCTTATAAATAGCTATCCTACATATTTCAAAAAACTGCCATCCCTAATAACAAAGATCAACAATGAAAAAAGATGTAGTAAGAATTATGTATTGTTTTTAGGTTCGACAGACGTGGAAAGTAATCAGGCTCCTTGTTTAAGTCTTATCCAGTTTCAAATAGATGAAGAAGAATTGGTGATATCTGCGTATCAACGTAGTTCTGACGCAAATCTTGGTTTGCCATCTGATATATATCATTTGTATTTGATTTCAAGATTTATTGATTTCCCTTTAAAGTCTATAACTCTCAATCTTGGGAATGTTCATATCTATGAAAATAATCTGGAATCATCTTGTAATATAATCAAAGGTTGTGAAAATGTCAGATTTGAACTCAATGTGTGATCTCTCAGACAAATACAAAAAACCTAAATGAAAAAAGAGACGTTCAAACTACTTTTAAATAGTATTTAAACGTCTCTTTTTCGTACTTTTCGTTTGGGAAATTCGTACTTTTCGTTTTGCCGATTATACTTACTTTTTTTTAAATGAATACTTCTCTGCTATTAATCTCTGAGACAAAGATACGGCAGGCGCAAAAGGCGATCGGGAGACAGGATGAGACAGTGTGAGCCAACCATGAATAAGGTTAGATATATAACCGATTCATGAGCAGGAACACTTCCGTATCCCAAATTTTTTCCGTATCTTTATAACCATACAATCAAACAGAAAAATCATGAAAATCCGTCCCTACAGCAAGAGCGAACTGGCACAGGCCTATGCACCGGAGATCACCTCCCAGGCCGCACTGAACCGGCTCGCCGCCTGGATACGCCTGAACCGCCCGCTCACGGAAGCGTTGCGACAGACCGGCTACTACACGAAACAACGGCTCTTCACCTCCCGACAGGTGGCACTGATTTTCGAATATCTGGGAGAACCATAGGATGACTCCATGACACGCGGGGAACGCCACGCCTACGAAGAGCACCTCACCAACGTCGTGATCCTGGAAGACGCCATCGAGACGGCCGAAGAGATCGGGAAGCTATAACCCTGCCACACCGCTCGGCATTCCCATGATTGCCGCCCGGCATTTGCAGGAATGCGGGCCGACGTTTGCAGGAACGCGGGCCGGCAATCATGGAAATGCCGGAAGACGGACCTTGCGGGATTTGACACAATTGGCACATTTGACATAGGGTTGCTAAACTATATATAGGTAATAATATATATTCTGGTATATATACCTATGTAGGTATATTAAATAATTAATTATTTATCTCGCGTATATATATTTCTACAACCCTATGTCAAATGTGCCAATTGTGTCAAAAAAACGGGCCGGAAGCAAAAAATCACAATCCCAAAGCGCCGGATCTCCGTTCCCTGTCGATATCCTCCCCGGTCTTTTTCACTGTGATATAGCCCCTCTTCCCTTTATACCGGATCGATTCGAACTCCAGCCCCGCCATGATACGCCCGATTTTATTCGGACTCAGGGGGTAACGCAGGCAAGAACTGATCTGCTCCAGGATATCGGCCGCCGTGACGAAGATGCCCGCCTCGCCCTCGAACGGCTTGCGGAAATGGGTACGGATCAGGTCTTCTTCGAGGTTGGGGACTTCGAAGCGGCTGTTATGCATGTTCAGCTTCCGTATCTCCTCCTGCGAGAACCAGTGGCAGAAACCGCTTTTCCACAAAGCATAGGCCTGGCTGTAGACCAGCTCGTAAGGGATGGCATGCAGATGCGGGTCCCGGATCTGTGACACCTCGAAAGGCAACCAGCGGCGGTTGCCGGTCGGGTCGGTCAGGAACTGGACATTATTGCCCGTGCCGCAAAACGAAGCGATATGCGGATGGCGTTCCTTGTTGCGCCCGTAGGCCGCCCGCTCGTTGACGTAGGGCATGGTGACCATCGCCTTCAACTGGTTCAACTCGGCAGGCCGCATGCCGTCAAGCTCCTCGAAACAGATCAGGGCGAATTCGGTAAGGGAAAAGAGATCGTCCTTATTCAGGCGGTCGCTGTTCGTCTTCGTATAGAAATAGCAGCGCAGTTCGGGTGGCAGCAGGAAGTTGAACCAGGTGGTTTTGTAAAGCCCCTGTTCGCCGATAAGGACCAGGATCTCATGGTTCACGACCGTATCGTCGAGCAGCGCGGGCAGTATGCCGACAAACCATTTCCGGAAATAGTCCCTAAACTCCGCCTGGTCGCTTTTGACATGCACCGTATCGGCCAGGTCGCCGATAGGGTCGCTCACGCCGTCCCATGATGGCAAATGGTCGAAATAGGATTGGAAAGGGTTGAAGAGGGGGACGAACTCGGAATGTATCACATTGTATATATCCGTCAGATAGACGCGTCCCACCGTTTTGTTCATCCGCCCCCAAAGCGTATTCACGTCACGGTCTGTCAGCGGCAGGAAGCCGGCCTCCTCCGTCCAGCGGATTTCACAATGGTGCGTGATGACATTGTGGCGGAACTCCGCCTGCGAAAGCAGGAACGCCTCGATCGCCTCCACCTCGGCCGGCTTGTTCGCCTCGTCTGCCTCCCGTCTGCCTTTGCCGCCAGCGCTCCGGGGCAGGCGCACGGAGCCATGCTCCTCCTCTCCCGCGTAGCAGGAACGGAAGGTGCTCTCGACGTTCTCCGCGCCATAATCGGCAAACGCCTCGATCGCCCATGCGACGGCCTCCGCCTCCGGCACGCCATAGAGGTTGAAGAGGTAGCCGGTGCGCATGACATATTCGTTATGGTGGCCCGGCTCATAGCGGATTCCTTCGTCCTTCAGCCGTTTTCCGGACACCTCGGCCGCCTTGCCCGCCGTTGCGGTATAGCGTCCCGGTTTCGCCTTCCGTCCTTTCGGCCGACCCGGTTTCGCGGAGGGAGCAGGCGGCAGCTTGACCTGGAGCGGCAGGGCTTCCGGATTGTAATAGGCGTCCGGATCATAAGCCGTACCGCTGATCCGTTCGGGATTCTTGCAACTGCTGTCGTATTCCAGCCCGGCGAGGCGGGCGAAAAGTTCGTTACCCTGTCGGTAACCCTCCTGGTAGACCCGGAGCGTCTTCCGATCGGCAGGGTCGGCGTCCGCGACGGAACTGCCGTCTTCAAAGAGAAAAGCGTAAATGACGCGCAGCCCCCGTCCGCTGATCGTATGGTAGGCCAAAAGGACATGGGGGTCGGCACAGACCGCCGCAAAAGCCTCCGCCATCCGTTCTTCCGGTATATGATCCAAATCGCAAAGGCTCAAACCGGTATAAGCCTTGATATGCATGCGCTTCCTGCCTCCTTCGCATCGCACGGCGGGAGTGAAGGCGGGGCATGAAGTCTTTTCGCAGGCCGACATTTGCTTGTTTCCTACCCGGAGGTAGAAGCGGAATTTCTCGGTACGGTCACGCAAGTCGGAGTCGGTAGTGATGAGCCGGTAAACACGGTCCAACGTGATCTCCGATGGGGTTGTTTGCTTGAAATTGGCAAACAGGCTGAAAGATTTTTCCATAATACTATTAAAATTAATTATACATTTGCACTCGCTGTCATAAGCAGCATAAAAATACGGACTATCCGGCAAACAAAAGTTCCCACATAAGGGAACCGGACAACCGGAAACTTCCTGCTATTTAACTAATTATAACTCATATCATGACAAAAGACTTCAAAAATCCCGGCCTAATCAGCCAAGTTGCCGAATTCATCGACAAGAAAAGGATCGAAGAGGGCATCAGCATCGACACCCTCTGTCAATCGGCCCACATCAGCAAACGTATCTACATAGACTTTAAAAGGGGCTGAAGCCGGCAACGACGCTCCACTGGTTCTTCCGCCTCGCAAATGCCCTCAGCCAGCACACGGACGAAGAAAAATTCAAGGAAATATGGTTGGAAATCGCGAAAATAATGACTAACTTAGAGGAGTAAAACCAAATGGCGAATGATTGTCTTCCACCTGTTTTTCATAAAGCTGCTGATAGGAACGGTCTTGCATCTGACCGCCCCCCGGACACTCTTTCCGGAGGCCTGCTCCACCCTGCTCTATTCTTCCGACGGGCAGTTGTTAGGGGCACGGATCGCACCGGACGGGCAATGGCGTTTCCCTCCGGCAGACAGTCTTCCCGGCAAGTTCGTGACCTGCCTGCTGACCTACGAAGACAAACGTTTCTTCCGGCATTCGGGAGTAGACCCGGTTGCCATCGTCCGAGCCATGCGGATCAACCTCAGCCGGGGCAAGGTCGTCAGCGGGGGGAGCACGATCACCATGCAACTGGCACGGATCGCGCGGGGCAACCGCGACCGTACCCTGTATGAAAAAATGGTCGAAACCGGCTATGCCCTTCTCCTGGAAACAGCCTTCGACAAACATCAGATCCTGAACCTCTATGCCTCGCACGCCCCGTTCGGAGGGAATGTGATAGGCATCGAGACGGCGGCCTGGCGCTATTTCGGGCGAAGCGCCGCCGACCTCTCGTGGGCCGAGAGCGCCACACTCGCCGTCCTGCCCAACTCGCCCGCCCTGATCCATCCCGGACGTAACCGGGCACGGCTGAAAGCCAAACGCGACAAGCTCCTGACCGCCTTGAAGGAGAGAGGGATACTGGACGAAACCGAATACGGACTGTCGCTCCTCGAACCGCTTCCCGAAGCGCCCGTGCCTCTGCCCGACGAAGCCCCTCACCTGCTCGAACGGTTGGCGGCCGACGCTCCGGGAACGCGCATCACGACCTCCGTCAACCGGATGTTGCAACGCCAGACACAGGAGATCGTCAACCGCTACGCCCGCGACTACGCCTCCAACCACATCCATAACCTGGCCGCCCTCATCGCCGATGCCGAAACGGGCGAGGTGCTGGCCTATGCGGGAAACGTCACTTTCAAGGCCGACGCCCGCAAAGGGAACCAGGTAGACATCATCACTTCGCCACGCAGCACGGGCAGCATCCTGAAGCCCTTTCTTTATGCCGCCATGCTGCACGACGGGCAGCTGCTCCCCGGTACGCTCGTTTCAGACGTCCCCCTGAACCTGAACGGCTTCTCGCCGCAAAACTACAACAAGACGTTCTACGGGGCGGTCCCGGCACACCGGGCGATCGAACGTTCGCTCAACGTCCCGCTGGTACGGATGCTTTCGGCCTACAACACGGGGCGGTTCATGTCGCTGCTGAAAAAGGCGGGCATGACCACGCTGCGCTTTTCCGAAGAACATTACGGGGCTTCGCTGATCCTGGGAGGCGCCGAAGGGACGTTATGGGACCTCACCGGCATGTATGCTTCACTGGCGCGTACGCTCGCACATTACCGGACTTACAACGGGCGGTATGACCCGGCGGATATTCATCCGCTCACTCCTTACCCGGCTCCTCCGGCCGACCCGGTCCGCTCGGTCGCCGACAAAAGGCTTACGGACAAGCCGTTCCTCTCCGCCGCTTCCATCTGGTTCGCCTTCGAAGCGATGTCGGCGCTGAACCGCCCCGAAGAGGAGGCGGACTGGCAGCAGTTCGGCTCCATGAAGCAGGTGGCCTGGAAAACGGGGACGAGCTATGGCGGACGGGACGCCTGGGCGATCGGGACAACCCCGCGCTATACGGTCGGCGTATGGGTGGGCAACGCTTCGGGAGAAGGCCGGCCGGGACTGACAGGCGTGGGCAATGCCGCTCCCGTCCTCTTCGACCTGTTCTCGCTCCTTCCGGGAAGCGGCTGGTTCGACATGCCTTACGACGAACTCCTCCCGATGGCCATCTGCCGTCTCAGCGGGCACAAGGCATCCGCTATCTGTGACCGGGTAGACACGCTCTACATGCCGCGCTCGGCCGACAAGACGGAAGTCTGCCCCTACCACCGGCTTGTCCATCTTTCTGCGGACGGCCGTTTCCGGGTGAACAGCTCGTGCGAATCGGTCGGCCGGATGATCGCACGCCCGTGGTTCGTACTGCCTCCTTCCGAAGAATATTATTACCGGAACTATCATATCGACTACGCTCCCCTGCCTCCTGTCAAACCGGGATGCGGCGAAGACAGGGGCCGGCAGATCGAACTGATCTATCCGGAGCATAACGCCATCCTTTATCTTCCGAAAGGCTTCTCCGGCAAACGGGAGCAGTTTGTCTTCAAAGCTGCCCACGCCCGTCCGGATGCCATCCTCTACTGGCATCTCGACGACACGTATGCCGGCGAAACGACAGACCACCACCAGATCAGCTTCTCCGCTTCCCCCGGCAAACATCGCCTGACGCTGATCGACGACCAGGGCAATCGAAAGACAATATCGTTCGAGGTGAAATAATCAAAACAGTTTCTAAAAAAGGCTCTTTCTGTAAAGTTTTTACTACCTTTGGCAGTCGCAAGTGAGATAGTTAGTGTTACATTAGTTTTTAAATATAATAAATTATGGCGAAGATAAAAGGAGCTGTTGTTGTAAACACAGAGCGATGCAAAGGATGTAACCTCTGCGTAGTAGCCTGCCCGTCGGATGTTCTCGAATTGCACCCGCGTGAAGTAAACAACAAGGGATACCATTATGTGTACATGAAAAACCCCGATGACTGCATCGGTTGTGCAAGCTGCGGGTTGGTTTGTCCGGACGGTTGTTTGACCATCTACAAGAAGAGAATTGACAATTGACAATGCACAATTGACAATTTAACAAACAGAAAAAGGAATCAGAATATTAATCACAAAACAAAATTGTCAATTGTCAATTGACAATTAAATATAAGGTATGGCAGAAGAAGTAAAATTAATGAAGGGTAACGAAGCCATCGCCCATGCGGCTATCCGCTACGGTGTGGACGGTTACTTCGGCTACCCGATCACTCCGCAGTCGGAGATACTCGAAACCCTGATGGCCGAAATGCCGTGGGAAACAACCGGAATGGTCGTGCTACAGGCTGAAAGTGAAGTGGCAGCCATCAATATGGTATATGGAGGTGCAGGTACGGGCAAACGTGTGATGACCTCCTCGTCCAGCCCCGGTGTCAGTCTGAAACAAGAAGGTATATCTTATATCGCAGGAGCCGAACTGCCCTGTCTGATCGTGAACGTGATGCGTGGCGGTCCCGGCCTGGGGACAATCCAGCCCAGTCAGGCAGACTATTTCCAGACCGTCAAAGGCGGCGGACATGGCGACTACCGCCTGATCACGCTCGCTCCCTCTTCCGTACAGGAAATGGCGGACTTTGTCGGACTGGGTTTCGAACTCGCTTTCAAATACAGTAATCCGGCCATTATCCTGGCAGACGGCATCATCGGGCAGATGATGGAAAAAGTGGTATTGCCTCCTTTCCATACACGCCGTACAGAGGAAGAAATCATAGCCGAATGCCCGTGGGCCACACAGGGAAAGACAGCCGGCCGTAAACCGAATGTCATTACTTCACTGGAGCTGGACCCGGCAAAGATGGAGGAGAACAACATCCGCTTCCAAGCTAAATATCGGAAGATCGAAGAAAATGAAGTCCGCTACGAAGAGTTCCAGTGCGAAGATGCCGAATATCTGCTGATCGCTTTCGGTTCTTCTGCCCGTATCTGCCAGAAGGTGGTGGAAATAGCACGTGCAGAAGGCATCAAGCTCGGCTTGCTCCGTCCCATCACTTTGTGGCCGTTCCCGACAAAAGCGATCGCCGCTTATGCCGAGAAAGTAAAGGGCATGCTTTCCGTCGAACTGAACGCCGGACAGATGGTCGAAGACGTACGTCTGGCCGTAAACGGCAAAGTAAAGGTTGAACATTTCGGCCGTCTCGGAGGTATCGTGTTCACGCCGGATGAAGTGCTGAATGCGCTGAAAAAGAATTTTGAATTATGATTGATCTGTGATACATAATTCATAAATCATAAATTAACAACGATGATTCGCGGAAGTAAAATTGATACGATATTGACCTGGTTATTCATGGTTTTGGCAGTGGCAGCAGTCGTTTGCTACTTCGCCTTCCCTGAAAACCGGCTGCCATTCCTGTATTGCGGTGGCGCGGCGATCTGTTTCCGCTTGGTTCAATATCTGATGAGATTTTTAAGTTAATAATGTGGTAATGTGCCAATCAGACAATGTGCCAATCCATATTGTTGTTGACGCATTCCTTAACTGGCACATTGGCAAATTACCACATTATTAATATAAGCACATTGAAAAATTATTCATAGTATGGAAATTAACGAAATAATAAAACCGGAAAACCTGGTATATGGAAAACCCAGGTTGATGAATGAAAATCCCATGCACTACTGTCCCGGTTGCAGCCACGGCGTGATACACAAGCTGATTGCCGAAGTGATCGCCGAAATGGGGATGGAAGATAAAACGATCGGCATCTCTCCCGTCGGATGCGCCGTTTTTGCCTATAACTATCTGGATATCGACTGGATCGAAGCGGCCCACGGACGTGCGCCTGCCATCGCGACAGCCGTCAAGCGACTGAATCCGGGCAAGATGGTGTTCACGTACCAAGGCGACGGCGACTTGGCTGCCATCGGTACCGCCGAAACAATCCATGCAGCCAACCGTGGAGAAAATATCGTGATCGTATTTGTCAACAATGCCATCTATGGTATGACAGGCGGTCAGATGGCCCCTACCACACTGGAAGGAATGCCGACTGCAACCTGTCCGTATGGCCGTAATATCGCCCTAAACGGTTATCCTTTGAAGATCGGCGACCTGCTTGCACAACTGGAAGGGACCTGCCTGGTCACCCGCCAGAGCGTACAGACCGCGGCAGCCGTCCGCAAGGCTAAAAAGATGCTTCGCAAGGCATTCGAAAACTCGATGGCCGGCAAAGGCACTTCGATTGTCGAATTCGTTTCCACCTGCTCGTCCGGTTGGAAAATGACACCTGAGAAAGCTAACAAATGGATGGAAGAGAATATGTTCCCGTTCTATCCGTTAGGAGATCTCAAGAATAAGGAATAATAAGTAATTATTAATTTTTGAAGCAATGAAGCAAGAAATTATAATAGCAGGTTTCGGTGGACAAGGGGTTTTGTCAATGGGTAAGATCCTGGCTTATTCCGGCCTGATGGAAGGAAAGGAAGTCAGTTGGATGCCTTCTTACGGCCCAGAACAACGGGGCGGCACAGCCAACGTAACCGTCATCCTGAGCGACGACCGCATCAGCTCTCCCGTATTGAACGAATATGACATTGCCATCATCCTGAACCAACCTTCGATGGAGAAGTTCGAAAACAAAGTGAAAAAAGGCGGTATCATTATTTATGACGGATACGGAATCCATACACCGGTGAAACGGACCGATGTCAGTGTATATCGTGTGGATGCGATGGACGCGGCTACCGAGATGAAAAACGAGAAAGCATTCAATATGCTGATCCTCGGCGGACTACTGAAAATCGTTCCGATGGTGAAACTGGAAAACGTTTTGTTAGGCTTGAAGAAATCCCTGCCCGAACGCCACCACAAGCTCATCCCGATGAACGAGGCGGCCATCAAGAAAGGTATGGAGATTATAACCAATGTGCAAACGTGCCATTAAGGTGCTTAGCTAAATGTGCCAATATGCCAATAAAAATATAACTAATATTAATTGGCATATTGGCACATTGTTCATATTGGTACATTATCACTATCTTTGCCCCTCATGAAGCATAGCCTATACATATTATTACTCTTGATAATATCCGCTTCGGCCCTGCATGCACAACGCCGACCAGGTGGAGACCGGAAAGGATTCTCACTCGGAAACCTATCCAAAGCCAATCAGGAAGTCCCTGACAGCCTGCTGATTCCAGACAGCGCAGCAATAAGCAACAGACGTATCACGGCCTATCGGCTAACCCCTCTGTTGGGCGATCCTTATATTGCCCCGTTGGACACGCATAAATTGAATTTCGCCAACAGCACGCTGGTAGAATCCGAATCGCTGGCAGTCGGCTACCTGGCCAATACAGGGTCACCGGCACAAACCCGCATCTTTTCCGAACGTAAGGAACCACGGGATTTCCTGTTTGCCGACGCTTACGATTATTATATCACGGACCCTCAGAACGCACAGTACTACAACACGAAAATCCCTTATACAAACGTGATGTACACGACTATGGGGGGAAGTGAAAGCAAAAACGAACGGCTGAAAGGCACGCTGACCATGAACTTCGGCCCGAAGATCAACGTAGGTGGCGACCTGGACTATATCTACAGCCGCGGATATTACAAGAATAACGGTAATAAGCTGTTAAGCTACCGCCTTTTCGGCAGTTACAAGTCGGATCGCTACGAAGCGCACGCTTACTTGAGCAACTTCAACTTCATCAATTACGAAAACGGAGGCTTGGCCAACGACTCGGTCATCACCAACCCGGACCAATATTTTGCCGGCGAGAGAAACCAGGACGACCCCAAGGCATTCAATACACGCTATCCGGTCAAGGCATGGAACCGGGTACGTGGTAAACAGTATTTCCTCAGCCACCATTATAACCTCGGATTCGAGCGCGAACTGGAAGGGGAAGTGGACACGCTGGGAAATCCCGTGAAAGTATTTATACCCGTATCCAGTATCATTCATACACTGGAATATCAGGACAACCGCCGCCGTTTTCGATCGGAAGCGGGCGAGAACCTGAATGAATGTTATCTGACCCCGGATGGATACCCGCGTGTATTCGGTTTGGAAAACGGCACGGGTGTCGACGACCGCACTTCCTACTGGAATCTGCGCAATACGTTCGGTCTTTCCCTCCGCGAAGGTTTTCAAGACTGGGCCAAGTTCGGCATCACTGCCTTTGCCACTTTCGACAAGCGCAAATTCCAGTTGCCGGCCCAGATACCGGGATTGTCTTACGACCCCGAATATGGAAGCGGGTTAAACGCCTCTCCTTCCACCATCGAATTTCCGATTACACAAGTGTATGATGAATTCTCGACATATATCGGAGCCGAAATCTCCAAACGCCGGGGAAACATTCTGACTTACAATGCCCGTGGAGAACTTTGTGTCGTAGGCGACGATATCGGGGAATTTCGGGCCACGGGAAACCTGCAAACCAAATTCAAGCTATTAAAAAAAGATGCGACGATCAGTGCGGAAGGATACATCAAGAATGTCACTCCTTCCTTCTATATGCGTCACTTCCATTCCCGCTATTTCTGGTGGGATAACCGGGATATGAACATGATCCAGCAAATCTATGCCGGAGTCAAGATCAACCTGGAGTCCACACGGACACAGTTGTCTGCCGGGGTCGAAAGCATACAGAACTATGTATTCTTCAACAAACAAGGAATGCCGGAACAGAAAAGCGGGAATCTGCAAGTGATAAACGCCCGCATCAAACAAGATGTCATGTACCGCGCTTTCGGATGGGAAAACGAAGTGGCCTACCAGCTGAGCAGCGACAAAAGCGTACTGCCTTTGCCTCAAATCAGCCTGTATACCAATATGTATCTGAAATTCAAGGTAGCAAAGGTGCTGATGGTGCAATTGGGAGCCAATATGTATTATAACACTTCTTACTACGCCCCGTATTACGAACCGGCCACACAGCAGTTCCAGGTACAGGACGAAGTGAAAGTCGGCAATTTCCCGCTTGTCAATGCCTACGTCAACTTCCACCTGAAACAGGCTCGTTTCTTTGTGATGGGTTATAACCTGGGTTCCAAGTTCGTCAATCCGAACTATTTCTCGCTGGCGCACTATCCGCTGGATCCGTTCGTCCTGAAAATGGGCGTGGCTGTCACATTCAACAACTGATCTTATGAAATCGAGGAAACTGATAGGAGTCTACACCGGGCTGCTGATAATCGCCGTAGCAACCATGATCATGTTATGGCGCCTGAAAACCATGCCGAAGGCTGAAGTCTTCCCACGCGATTATCCGGAGATCAAAGAAGAAGGAATCCTGCGGCTGGTGACCGAATACAATCAATCGGGGTATTATGTGGCAGGTGACACGATAGAAGGTTTCCAATATGAACTGAGCCAGGCTATCGCCCAATTATCAGGTCTGGAAATACAGATATTTTTGGAGATGAGCCTGGCCGAAAGCTTCGATATGCTTGAAGAGAACAATTGCGATGCCGTTGCCCGCAATATCCCGATCACCAGCGAGATCAAAGAGAAATATCTGTTCACCGAACCGATCGTCCTCGACAAACAAGTCCTGATACAACGGACGGAAGCGGCCAATAACGGGCTCAAGCCCATCCGCAACCAACTCGATCTGGCCGGTAAGACCCTATATATCCCCAAAGATTCTCCCGCCCAGCTCAGGCTACAAAACTTAGGACATGAGATCGGCGATACGATCTACGTGATAGAAGACGAATTATACTCCGGGGAACAGCTTGCCATCATGGTTGCCAAAGGAGATATCGATTATGCCGTTTGCGACCAGCAGACGGCTGTCCTTTCCCAAAAGCAACTCCCGGAAATAGATATCAAAACAGACATAAGTTTCACGCAACTCCAATCCTGGGCAGTCCGCAAAGATTCCCCTATCCTGCTCGACAGCCTGAACAGCTGGCTGGAACAGATACGCAAGAACGGTACATTCGACAAGATATACAAGAAATATTATAAATAATGCATCACTTTATCCCTCATGCGACGGCAGCACGAAGGAGAAAGTCGAACCGACCCCTAATTCGGATTCCACGTGCATGGAACCACCCATTTTCGTAACCAGCCCTTGGCAGATGGCAAGCCCCAAACCGATACCTTCCACATAATCGTTCACCTTAACGAAGCGTGTGAAAAGGCTCTCCAGTTTATCTTTTGCAATGCCGGTTCCCGTATCCTTCACATAAAATTTCAGACATTTATCCGGCAGGCAGGTATATCCCAGCGTGATACTTCCCTGCTTGGTATTCTTAATCGCATTATTCGCCAGATTATTGATCAATTGCAACAGACGGATACTATCGGCTCCGAAACAGCACGTGCAGCTACCTTTTTCCAAGAACAACTGCACTCCTTCGGGCATACGAAGTTTGATAGAGGCGAATATCGTATCCATCAGCCCGTTTATATCGACCGGTTCATAACTGATCCTGATAGCGTCGGCTTCGATCTTGGACAGGTCGAGTATATCGTTTATCAGTTGCATCAGCAGCAGGTTATTGGTCTTGATGATCTCATAATATTCCCTACGCTCCTCATCCGAATCGGCAAAAGCCATCAATTCGGAAAAACCGGTGATCGCATTCAGCGGGGTGCGGATCTCATGGCTCATATCCGCCAGATACTTGGACTTCATCTTATCGGCAAGCTCCGCCTTGTGCTTGGCTTCTTCCAGGTTCAGCTCCTGCCCTTTGCGTTCCTGTATGTTGATCGTACATCCCAGGATCACAAGCACCCTTCCCCGTTCATCCCGTTCGTAGACGGTTGCCGACGATTCACGCCAGTGGTAATGATCCATTCCCGGGTATTTCACACGCAACTCGATTTTCATTTCCGATATCTCTCCCGAACATAATTTCCGAAAAGCCTCATCGTGTCTCTCCCTGTCGTCAGGATGAACCCGCGCGGCAAAACGAGGCCATGAAATATCGACCAGCTCGTCTTCTTTACCCGGCAACCAGTTATTTACCTGGACAACCGAATCATCATAATTCCGTTTGCTGTCAGGATTCACGAATATGGAACAGAGGCGGATATCATTGGAATGCAGGGCCATCTTAGTAAGTACCTGCGAACGTCTCAAGGTATTCTCCATCTTGTTGCGGACCGTGACGTCACGCCACAAAGCCAGCAAAAGGGGTTTGCCATTGCTCAAGGCAATCGGGAATTTCGTGACTTCGATATCCTTCGGGATGCCATACGCATCAGAAATCTTCCCGCTAAATTCAATAGTCCTACCCGTCTCCATGACATCACGATCCAGCCCTAAACGCTCTTCTGCGGGCATGATCGCATCAAAACTCAGTTCGAAATCATTGTGACCCTCAACTTCTTCCGTACCGATACCGGTTATTTCTTCCATGAAACGGTTCCAATACAGATACCTGAAACCATCTTCTGCATCTTTTACAAAAACGCCTAACGGTAGTTTATCCAAAATCGTATTGATCAATCCATGTAATGAATCTTGCTTTTGTGAGATTGGCCGGATGTCCTTCCCACCATAAATGCCGCCCATATAAACAAAATGCTTTAAAACGCTAATTTGGGTATAAAGATATTTATTTTTATCACAATCTTCCCCGGAAAATATCACAAAAATCAATCTTCCCTTGAAAAAATAACTCTTTTGAAAGAAGAGCTGCGTTCTATATAACAAATATTGCCAAATATTATCTACCTTTACCGGGAATTTAATGATGAAAGATGAGATTTGACGAATTGGACTTAGAAGAGGCCGTATTGGACGGCCTTGACGCAATGAATTTTCTGGAGACAACTCCAGTACAGGAACTGACGATTCCGGTCATTTTAGAAGGGAAAGACATTATTGCCTGTGCACAGACAGGGACAGGAAAGACTGCGGCTTATGTGTTGCCGGTGATCAATGAACTCAGCAAAGGATTACATCCGGCCAATGCCATCAATGCCATCATCATGGCTCCCACACGCGAATTGGCCCAACAGATCGACCAGCAGATCGAAGGTTTCACCTATTTTGTCCCGGTTTCCGCCGTTGCCGTCTACGGAGGCACGGACGGTATTGCCTGGGAACAGCAAAAGCGAGGGATGGAAATGGGGGCCGATATCGTGATCGCTACCCCCGGACGTCTGTTGTCGCATATCAAACTGGGCACTGTCGATCTGTCGCAAGTATCCTTCTTCGTCCTGGATGAAGCGGACCGGATGCTCGATATGGGATTTTATGACGATATCATGCAGGTCTACAAACTACTGCCGGCAACCTGCCAGACCATCATGTTCTCTGCCACAATGCCTCCCAAGATCCGGACACTGGCCCAAACGATCCTGAAAAACCCGGAAGAAGTCAAGATAGCCATCTCCCGTCCACCCGAAACAATCATGCAAACGGCCTATGTCTGCTATGACATGCAGAAACTGCGCATATTGGAAGACTTGTTCTCAAAGAGCCGTCCGCAGCGTGTCATCATTTTTTCGTCCTCGAAAATGAAAGTAAAAGAGCTGGCATCCACTCTCAAACGGATGAAGTTCAACGTCGCAGCCATGCATTCTGACCTTGAGCAGTCACAGCGTGAAGAGGTGATGAAAGAGTTCAAGAACGGACGTATAGACATCCTCGTCGCCACTGACGTCGTCTCGCGCGGTATCGATATCAACGACATCAAGCTGGTTATCAATTTCGACATTCCCCACGACCCGGAAGACTACGTGCACCGCATCGGCCGTACCGCCCGCGGAACAAACGGCGAAGGGCTGGCCATCACTTTCATTTCAACCGAAGAACAATTCCAATTCAAACGCATCGAAGAATTCCTGGATAAGGAAATCTATAAAATACCGGTCGATCCCAAATTCGGCGAAACACCTTTATACGAGCCCGAAAAATACTCCAACATGCGTCGTGGCAGAGGACGCCCCCGCAAAGACGGCGGAAAAGGGAAAAGCGACAACCGCTCCGGCAGCGGCAACAACCAACGCCGCAGAGGAAGACCGAGGAAGGAAGCATAGGCTAACGTTTATAAATATGTCGGCCGGCATTTATACAAATGCCGGCCGACGATTATAAGTGCATAGCGTTGCAAAATATAGAAAACAGAGATTCGAATCCAATATAAAAAACGCAGACCAGGCCGAGCCCGATCTGCGTTTTTATCAATATCGAGAATCCCCTAACTTATCCGTTCATCGAAGCCAGGAACTCCATATTATCGAATGTCTGTTCCATGCGCTTCTTGACAAATTCCATAGCCTCCATAGAGTTCATATCGGCCAGGTACTTACGCAGGATCCACATACGGTTCACGGTGTTTTCATCCTGCAACAGGTCGTCGCGGCGCGTGCTGGACGCTGTGATATCGACAGCCGGATAAACACGTTTGTTTGCCAGCTTGCGATCCAACTGCAATTCCATATTACCCGTACCTTTGAATTCTTCAAAGATCACATCGTCCATCTTCGAACCGGTTTCAGTCAATGCCGTTGCTAGGATCGTCAGGCTGCCGCCGTTTTCGATGTTACGGGCAGCCCCAAAGAAACGTTTCGGTTTCTGCAATGCGTTCGCATCCACACCACCGGAGAGCACTTTACCGGAAGCCGGCTGAACCGTATTATAAGCACGAGCCAGACGTGTGATAGAGTCTAACAGGATCACGACATCATGTCCACATTCCACCATACGTTTAGCCTTATTCAAGACGATTTCGGCAATTTTCACATGGCGTTCAGCCGGTTCGTCGAAAGTAGAAGCAATCACTTCGGCATCTACGCTACGGGCCATATCGGTCACCTCCTCAGGACGTTCGTCGATCAGCAGGATAATCATATACACTTCAGGATGGTTGGCTGCGATCGCATTGGCGATATCCTTCAACAGCATCGTCTTACCGGTCTTCGGCTGTGCCACGATCAGACCACGCTGTCCCTTGCCGATCGGCGAGAACAGATCTACTACACGTACGGCGATATTATCATATACTTTCGAAGACTTGCGGGCCGTCAACATGAATTTTTCGTCCGGGAAAAGCGGAGTCAGATGATCGAAAGGAACACGGTCACGGACTTCTTCAGGCGTACGACCGTTGATCTTATCCACTTTGACAAGCGGGAAATATTTTTCACCTTCCTTCGGAGGACGGATAGCCCCCTCCACCACGTCGCCGGTCTTCAGGCCGAACAGCTTGATCTGCGACTGCGATACGTAAATATCATCCGGGGAAGTCAGGTAGTTATAATCGGAAGAACGCAAGAAACCATATCCGTCAGGCATCATTTCCAGCACACCGACACCTGTCAGTATACCGTCAAACTCATACTGTTTTTCCTGCACAGCATTGTTATTATTGTTGTTGCGCTGATTGTTATGATTATTCTGGTTGTTCTGTCTGTTGTTATTCTGGCGAGGATTGTTCTGCTGCTGGGCGGCTGCAGGTTGTTCTTCACGTGCTTTCGGTTCCGGTTTTGCAGGCGTGGAAGAGAATGGGAAAAGTTGATCGAGAACTGATTTGGTGTCCGGATGGCGGAATACCACACGTTTAGGTTCGTCTGACGGAGTCGAAGCGGCAGGAGTTTCCACGACAGCCGGTTCTTCCGTCACTTCGGGAGCAATTTCGGCCGGAAGCTCTCCGTTATCCGATTCCACGACAACAGGAGGAAGCAACGGTTTCTCTACAGGCTTGTCAGTCTTCTTAACCACTTTCTTTGCTGCCGGTTTTACCGTTTCGGCAGGGACGTCGGCCGTAGCATCAGCTACCTGGACAAGAGTTTCGGATACAGGGGCATTGGCTGAAACCGGACTTTTGGAAACGACTGCTTCTTCGTTTTTCTGGACAGGAACAACAGCCGCGGCCACTTTTTCTTTCTTGTCAATACGAGTCCGTCTTTTACGTTCGGGCTGTTCCGGAGCTTCCGGAGCGACCTCTTCTACCGAAGCTTCAACGGGTGTGGCGGGAGCAGCGACTTTCGTTTTGGCATCAGCTTTTGCGCCTTTCGGAGCCGCAGCTTTTGTTTTCTTAGCCTTAGTCTGCCTTTCTGCTTTCTTTGCTTCCTTTTCTTTCTCCTTTTCAGCCTGGATGCCGGCGTATGAAATGGCCTGTTCGTCAAGAATTCTGTATACAAGTTCCTCTTTCTTAAGGGAACTTACTTTTTTAATACCTAACTCTTCCGCTATACTTTGCAACTCAGGAAGGAGTTTTTCATTTAGTTCTAGAATGTTATATTTTTGCATAATGCGAAGTGAATAATAAAAACGACGTACTTACACGACCGGACACGGCACGCGTACAACGCAATCATTGTATCTTTTATAATTTGATAATTAATAATTTCATGTGAAAACCGGATTGTTGAGCTAATTTGAATCATTAGTAACACATCTGCGGAGTAAATCTTTGCAAATGTAATAATATTTTCAGTTACTCTCGCTTTTTGTCGGAAAAAAATTCACAACTAACACACTTTTAGTTGTTTTGTCCAGGCAAAAACGATTATCGGAACGTTCTCCTACAATCCAGATAACAGCGCCTCCGCTGCATAAAAGCCACGTCCGTTCCTTATCTAAACGGCTGAATTTATGATCCGAGAAATAATCGCTTAATTTCTTCCGCCCTTTCATGCCAAAAGGAATAAACCAATCTCCTTCTTTCCATGTACGCAGGGTAAGCGGAAAAGTCAGTTTGTCGTAATCGAAATAAGCGATATTTTTATCTTTCCGGATATGGAAATCTTCCTTAATAACAATCTTCTCGAAAGAAAGTTCGACAGGACCGGACCAAACTTTCTCGCCACCGGTCAGTGTATATTCACGGACCTCTTCTTTTACAAGGGGAGATAACAATAAATAGTCCCGATCTTTTATCAACCGGTGCGTAGAAGAGAAAAAGGTTTTGCCCGATTCTTTCGTCAGGGACAAATAAACATCCTCCGCCACCGGACGAGTAAAGCCATAGGTTTTGAGTAACTCGTATAAAATAGCATCGGGCGACGGGTAACGCATCAAGGCGGCAATCGAAAGGCGGTCCCCTTGCTCGACCACGGCATTCCTCGCCTCTTCCACCACATGCAGATAAACGGCTTCGGCTGCCGACAGATGTTCGGACGTACGGGCGATCGCATCCTTCACGGAAGGATTGATTTCCTCCAGAAGCGGAAGGACACGCAGGCGGATAAAATTGCGCGTATAAGCATCGGAAAGGTTGGTACTGTCGGTCACATACGTCAAACCGCGTCCGGCAAGCCACTCCAAGATATCCTCACGGCTCACGGCAAGCAAAGGGCGCACCACGAAACCGTTCCTCGGACGAATCCCGCTCATTCCCCTGATGCCGGTCCCACGTACCAGATTCATCAAAAGCGTTTCCACACTGTCGTCACGATGATGAGCCACAGCGACAGCCTGCGCCCCGGTTGCAGCCCGTTGCTCTTCGAACCAGCCATAGCGCAACTCGCGGGCAGCCATTTCAATGGAGAGATGCCGGTCGGCTGCATATTTCCGGGTATCGAAGTCCGTCATCAGAAAAGGGACATCCAGTTTTCGGGCATACTCCCTTACAAACTGTTCATCACGCAGGGATTCGTCTCCCCGCAAATGAAAATTACAATGCGCCGCAATACAGGAATAGCCCGACTCCACCAAAATGGTGAGTAGGGCTATTGAATCTGCTCCGCCACTTACACCGACCAGAACCGGACGGTTTTCCGTAAGCAACCGATATTTCTCTATATATGCACGGACAACGTCGCGCATCCGATTATTCTTCTATGCCTGCCAATTCAGGGTCGATCATGATACGACCACAGTATTCGCAAACGATCACTTTCTTACGCAACTTGATATCCAACTGTTTCTGGGGCGGAATCTTGTTGAAACAACCACCGCAGGCACCACGCTGTACATATACGACAGCCAAGCCGTTACGTGCCCCCTTGCGGATACGTTTGAAAGCAGTCAAGAGGCGCGGTTCGATATTCGCTTCCAGTTTCTTTGCTTTTTCGCGCAGTTTCTCTTCGTCCTGCTTGGTTTCGGAAATGATCTGTTCCAGTTCACCCTGCTTTTGAACCAAATCAGCCTTACGGCCTTCCAGTCTTTCGGACAGTTCGGCGATCTCTTCCTTCTTACGGTTGATCGCTTCACCGAATTCACGAATCTTCTTTTCAGAGAACTCGATTTCAAGTCCCTGAAATTCTATTTCTTTTGACAAGTTGTCGAACTCACGGTTGTTACGCACGTTATCCAACTGCGCTTTATATTTTTCAATCAGACCGGTTGACTCCGTAATCTTATGTTTCTGTTCTACAACAGCATTCTCAAAATCTTTAATTTCTGACTGATAGTTCTGAAGACGTGTTTCCAGACCAGCGATCTCATCTTCCAAGTCCTGTACTTCCAAGGGAAGTTCGCCGCGAAGTGTCTTGATCTTATCAATTTCAGTCATCATCGTCTGAAGCTGATACAGCGTAGAAAGCTTTTCTTCAACTGTAATCTCTTTTTCAGCTGATTGTTTATCTGTAGCCATTCTATAAATATTTTACCGGGTTTGAATTAACATTCGAAAAATGTACGGCAAAGGTAGGGAATTTTTTCGATATTATGTTATAAAAGATGTCTTTTGTACATACTTCGGATTCATAGTGGCCTATTACAGCCAACAGAATACGATCCTCCACATCATAAAAGTCATTGTATTTAGCCTCTCCTGTAATGAACACGTCGGCACCGTACGCAATCGCATCTTTCACAAGGAACGCGCCGCTGCCACCACACAACGCCACTTCACGTATCGGCTTGCCGGTGAAGGCGGAATGCTTTACGCAACCGACCTGAAACAGGTCTTTTATCCGTTGCAGAAAGGCCAGTTCATCCTCTTCTTCCGGCAACTCGCCCACTACGCCCGAACCGACCTGTTCCCACGTATTGTTTAAAGGGTAAAAATCGAATACCGGCTCCTCATACGGATGAACGGAAAGCAAAGCGCGTGTTATCGTAGGCTTACGGAAAGCAGGCAATATCGTTTCGATACGGATTTCGCGTTCAACATGCAACTCCCCTACTTCACCGCAAAACGGATTTGTACCTTCTCCTGCACGGAAAGTTCCGCTCCCCGTCAGGTTAAAACTGCACGAATCATAAGCCCCGACAGTTCCGGCACCTGCGTTGAACAATGTGGTTCGCACCAGTTCGGCATAAGCTTCAGGCACGAATGTAACCAGTTTCAACAAAGCGCCTTTCTGCGGACTCAACACACGCACGTTTTCCAAACCGATCAGTTCGGCCAGACGAAAGTTCACACCACCAGCAGCATTATCGAGATTGGTATGGGCAGCGTAGACCACCAGGTCATACTTGCATGCCTTCATCATACAACGCTCGATATAAGTCGAACCGGTCAACGATTTGAACGCTTTAAAGGCTAAAGGATGATGAGAAATAATCAGATTACACCCCAGTTCTATCGCCTCATCCACCACCTCTTCAGTGACATCGAGGCAAAGAAGCGCACCGGTGGCAAGCTGGTTTACATCTCCAACCTGTACACCTGCATTGTCAAAGCTTTCCTGCAATGGCAACGGAGCGTATTGCTCTAATTCTTTCAGTACATCCTTTATCCGTATCATAAGCAATAAATTATTCTTTTACGTCTACTTTCAGGCACAGCTCATCCAATTGCGAATCGTCGATAACCGACGGAGCATCGAGCATGACATCGCGACCGGAGTTGTTCTTCGGGAAGGCGATGCAATCGCGAATCGAATCGAGACCGGCAAACAAAGACACCCAACGGTCGAGACCATAAGCCAAACCACCGTGAGGAGGTGCACCATATTTGAAAGCATTCATCAGGAAGCCGAACTGAGACTGTGCTCTCTCTTCGGTGAATCCCAGCAACTGGAACATCTTATCCTGCAATTTGCTGTCATGGATACGGATAGAACCTCCACCCACTTCAACACCATTGATAACCATATCGTAAGCATTGGCACGTACAGCACCTGTATCACTATCCAACAGCGGAATATCCTCGGGCTTCGGAGAAGTAAACGGGTGGTGCATCGCATAAAAACGCTGATCTTCTTCACTCCACTCAAACAACGGAAAGTCTACAACCCACAGGCAGGCAAACTTATTCTTGTCGCGCAATCCTAACTGGCTTGCCACTTCAAGACGTAATTCGCAAAGTTGTTTGCGTGTCTTCATTGCATTATCACCGGAAAGGATCAGGATCAGATCGCCCGGTTTTGCACCGAAGGCGTCTTTCATCTGCTGCAACGTTTCCTGTGTATAGAATTTGTCTACACTCGATTTTACGTTACCGTCGGCTTCCACACGGGCATACACCATGCCCTTTGCTCCCACCTGCGGACGTTTTACAAACTCGGTCAGCGCATCCAATTGCTTACGTGTATAAGTAGCTGCCCCTTCGGCGCAGATACCGCCGATATAAGCTGCATCGTCGAATACCGAGAAACCATGACCTTTCATGATATCCATCAGTTCGACAAACTTCATACCGAAACGCAAATCGGGTTTATCGCTTCCGTAATATTTCATTGCATCGTGCCAGGTCATACGCTGGAACGGTTCTTTAATCTCAACACCACGAATTACGTTGAACAGATGTTTCGCCATTCCTTCGAAGATATTCAAGACATCTTCCTGCTCAACGAAACTCATTTCACAGTCGATCTGTGTAAATTCCGGCTGACGGTCGGCACGCAGGTCTTCGTCACGGAAACATTTAACGATCTGGAAATAACGGTCGAAACCAGACACCATCAGCAACTGTTTCAAGGTCTGCGGAGACTGTGGCAATGCATAGAACTGTCCCGGATTCATACGTGAAGGAACCACAAAATCGCGTGCACCTTCGGGAGTAGAATTTACCAGAACCGGAGTTTCCACTTCAAGGAATCCCTGTTTATCCAGATAGTTACGAACTTCAAAAGCCATGCGGTGACGCAATTCGAGATTCTTGCGAACAGCATTACGACGCAAATCCAGATAACGGTATTTCATACGCAGGTCATCGCCTCCGTCCGTTTCGTCTTCAATCGTGAAAGGAGGAGTAACAGCCGCATTCAATATATTCATTTCCGAAACGATCAACTCGATATCTCCTGTCGGGATATTTTTATTCTTGCTGGAGCGTTCTCTAACCGTACCTGTTACCTGAATAACATATTCACGTCCCAGTTTATTTGCCTTTTCGCAAAGATCTGCATCCACTTCCTGATTGAATACCAACTGGGTTATACCATAACGGTCGCGGAGATCGACAAATGTCATACCGCCCATCTTACGAGTTCTCTGCACCCATCCGGCTAAAGTAACCATCAGACCTTCGTCTGCCAGGCGCAAGTTTCCACATGTTCTTGTTCTATACATCTTAAATAAGATTTATTTGTTTTAATTCCATGAATCAAAAGTACACATACAATGCATCTGTAAAATACTATTGTACTCTACGCGCAGCCGGTTTGCAAAGATAATACTATATTCATTAACTGTAATAATTTCATTGAAATTAAAAGAAAAACAGGACAACCGGACCAAAGATACTTACGATTATTTAATGCAAAACAACTGTCATACTATCATAACACACACCTTATCTATTAATATTCAGCACTACGACAGCATGATAGTTAAGATGATACGGATCAATACAACCATCATACTATCATAAATACACCTGGATTTTATCACGTAGTATATTGTTTATTTTCAATAACATAACGACTTATTTACGTTGAGACCCGGGTCTGTTAACCCTTTACACCCGGGTCTCGACACCGTTCAAACCCGGGTGTAAAAAGCATTCAAATGAGGGTCTCGGAGAAATAATCCGCTTACTCTTCGCAAAAAATCCTATTACATCACTAAAAAAAGAAACCTGTTTAATGTAAAACAACCCACCGGCTACACTTTCAGGTACCTTATTTTTCGATAAACGGGAAGATATGACAATTAAATGAGGATTATGATAGTTGCCATGATAGTTATTTCAAGCAACTATCATAGATATATGCATTGACTTTCAATCCACACAAAAGGAAAATGAGAGTATGATAGTTTATTTTCAAAAAACCAATCAGGGAAAGAAAACTTCCGGATAAGATATATTATAGAGATTTAAAAATAAAAAAGAGAACCAACTAAACCGTTGATTCTCTTTCTCTGTCGGGGTACCAGGATTCGAACCTGGGACCCCCTGCTCCCAAAGCAGGTGCGCTAACCGGACTGCGCTACACCCCGTTTTACAACCCCTTTATTGTTGATTGCGGTGCAAAGGTAAGCATTTATTTTTATCTTCCAAATATTTCGTGTTCTTTTTTAATTGATTATTTTCGCATCTGTTTATTTACATGATTTAAAGGAAAGGAGGAAAAAGCAGCAGAAAGAAGAAGAATCGAACATGAACATATTGCAAACCAATATGTTATAATATAAACGTATCAACATTGAAAACAGTATGATAATTGCCTATACACGAACATATTCAAACAAGCAACAAAGTGACAATCAAAAAAATGCGATTGAACAGTTTGCCGCGAACAATAACATAATTATCGACAAATGGCATAAAGATACCCGTACAACCTCCTCACGACACAAGAACAGGCTTGAAGATATAATCAAGAATATGAACGCTGGCGACACACTGATTGTAGCCGATGTTACGCGCCTGAGCCGAAGGTTGATGGAAATTATGCATTTGATCTTATTATGTATTGAGAAAAAAGTAACCCTTCATTGTCTTAAGGAAGGCTATACTTTTGAAAATAATGTCGACAGCAAAACATTAGCATTTACTTTTGGGCTCGTTTCGGAAATAGAAAGTAAACTAATCTCGACCCGAACAAAAGAATCGTTAGAGATAACCAGAAGCCGGGGTAAAGTACTCGGGCGGCCGAAAGGAACACCCAAAATGGATCACCTGCTCTCACAAAAAGAACAGATCGAAAAAGAACTCAACGAAGAGAATGCGACTTATGCCGAACTGGCCGAATTTTACCAGGTATCGCTGAGTAGCTTTAAAAAGTTTGTCAGAGACAATATTTCACCTTCACTTCCCGGACGAAAAAGAAGAGGAAGAAAACAGGCAGAATAGAGACCATATATTAAGGGGAATTGAAACAAATCGACAGGCTTATGTTTTCAATTCCCCTTTTTTTATTTGTCAGTTTTTATTTCTCTATCCTGATGCGGGCATCTACCGCAAACAATCCCCGGTCGGTTGCTACCAGCGGATTAATATCCATTTCTTTTATCTCGGATGCAAAACGGAGCAAAGTGGAAAGGCGGACGATGATATCAGCATATTGTTGTTCATCGATACCTTTTTGACCACGCGTTCCCTTAATAATCGGATAACCGCGCAAAGAGCGGATCATGGAATAGGTTTCATCATATGATAACGGAGACAGGCCATAAGAGACATCTTTTAATACTTCGACAAAAATTCCTCCCAGTCCACACAGGATGACATGGCCGAAACCTTCCTCATATTTAGCCCCCAGGAACAACTCCTGCCCTTTCAGCATGGGCTGCACCATAACGGCCGTCACATCCGGCAAACGCATCATACGTTCAAACTCAAATAACAGATGTTCTTCGCTACGAATATTCAGGGCTACGCCTCCAATATCACTTTTATGTACAGGACCTACGACTTTGGCAACTACGGGGAATTTTACCCGTTTGGCAAAAGCGATCAATTCGTCTTTGTCGGTCGATGTAAATTCATCCACAAGCGGAATATTGGCAGCACCCAGTAAAGTACGAACCTGCTCGGGAGCCAAATATCCGTTTGAAGGAAGCTGGTCGATGATGCGGCGTACCTCAGGCACATTGACCCCATACAGTTGTATATCGGTACTCATCGGCTTCGGCGTATTGATCACACGTGAAAGGGCTGTTCCCAACGTCACTTCATCAGAGAAATTCACATGGCCTTTTTTAACAAAACTGCGAACCTCCGGTCCGGCTGTCACAATAGAAGGGAGCACCGGGAAGATCGGTTTTTTACATTCTTCCATCTTCTTATGAAGCACTTCATAAGCGTCATACAATTTCACGAGTCCCGGACTTCCGAAGATGACCATCATCAGATCGATTTCCTCAAAATGATTTTCGCAATAATCGATCGCGGTAGCCAGATGTTCAGGTGTTCCCGTTCCGATAATATCGATCGGGTTGCCCACTGCGGCCCCCGGATATAATTTAGATTTCAGTTCGGTAGCGACAGGCCCTTCCAGGTTCGGAACATTCAGACGGCCTTTGGAAAGCGCATCGGCCAACATAACTGCCGGACCTCCGGCATGTGTGATGATAGCACAGTTCTTTCCTTTTACATCCTTCAGGGTAAAGATACTGGCAACAGTCGTCAGTTCTTCACGGCTAAAACAACGTACGATGCCCGCCTTGCGGAACAAAGCCTCAACTGCCGAATCAGAGCTGGCAATCGCACCGGTATGCGAAGAGGCCGCACGTTTGCCGGACTCTGTACTTCCTGCCTTGATCGCTGCAATATGGCATCCTTTACGAATCAATGAAGAAGCATGATAAAGCAGTTTATCGGGATTCTTGATCTGCTCGATATACAGCATTTTTATTTTTGAGTCGAGTACAGGATCAAAATGACGGTCCATATATTCGATCACCTCCTCCACTCCGATCTGTTTGGAGTTGCCGACAGACCAGACAGACGAGAAGCGCAAGCCTTTAGTCAACGCCGATTCGATAATGAAAAGCGCCGTACCGCCTGAACTGGAGATAAAATCCACTCCGTCCGGATGAAATTCGGGTATAGGTTGCGTAAATACGCCATGGAAATTCATATTCATCAGCCCGATACAGTTCGGACCGATCATGGATGCTCCCGCTTCATTCACACTTTCGAGCATCTGATTTTCCAGAATGGCTCCTTCGTGAGTCTCCTCTCCGAATCCGGCAGAGACTACAATAAAGGCTTTTACATTCTTCTGTTTTGCCAATACATCGACAGCTTCAGGACATGAAGGACCGGGAATTGATATAATAGCCATTTCCGTATCCGGTATATCGTGTACGGAATGATACGATTTCAGACCTTGCACGTCGTCTTCCTTGGCATTCACGACATACAACTCTCCTTTATATTTACCATCGAGGAGGTTTCGTACCAAACGCCCACCCGGCTTGTGTACATTATTTGAGCCGCCTACAACGACTATGCTCTTCGGGTCGATTAATTCTCGGTTAATCATAACATTTTGATTATTTAATTCAATGAGCCGGAACAAATATAGCTTTTTTCATCTATTTATTCATCGGATTCCGGGTTATTTATTTACATTTTGCACATTCCAGACACAACCAGTCACACCAGGCATCCATACCGTCGCCTTTCATAGCCGATACTTCAAAAACTGCTAAATGGTGATTCACCTTTAAAGCATTATTTTTCAATGTCTCTATATCTGTATTGAGATAGGGTGCAAGGTCTGTCTTGTTGATCACACAGACATCTGCTTCTGCAAAGATATGCGGGTATTTCAAAGGTTTGTCATCCCCTTCGGTCGTACTTACAATAACCACTTTCTTCGCTTCACCGAGATCGAACATGGCAGGGCAAACCAGATTGCCGACATTCTCAATAAACAAGATCGAACCGTTTGCCGGAGAAAGATGTTTCACCGCATGATTTACCATATCAGCCTCCAGATGGCAGCCTGTTCCGGTATTTACCTGGAAAACTGGGATATTCAGAGCGGCAATACGATCTGCATCATTGGAGGTCTGCTGGTCACCTTCGATAACATACAACGGAAGTTTACCATTCAAACGGCGGACGGTCTCTTCCAGCAATGTCGTCTTTCCGGAACCGGGCGAGCTCATCAGGTTCAGGCAGAATATTTCTTTTGCTTCAAAATAACCGCGGTTACGTTCTGCCAGCAGATTGTTTCGCTGGAGAATATCCTGTTCGAGTGTTATTACCTTATCCTCATCGTGGTGGTGATGATGGTGTTCATGGCCATGATCATGATGATGGTCGTGATGGTCATGTTCGTGATGATGGTGTTCTCCACACCCGCAAGTTCCACACATAAGCGTTTTGTATTTATTATTTAATAACAATCGATTTCACACGAAGTTCTTTTCCTTTAATGATTTTAACACAATAAGAACCGCATGCCGGACAAGGCGTGAATAAAGCCTCCATTGGAAAGAGCTGTCCGCAATCCGTACAGGTTCCCTCACCGTCAATAATATGACGAACGATCGAAGCATGTTCGAGCATGGAACCTTTCACCGCACTTTCAAGGGCGAAGTCAAGCGTATGTAATTCCACACCGGCCAGACGCCCGATTTCCAGTTCCAGTTCTTCGACTGCTTCCGAATGACGGCTGCGAGCCTGCTCTTCCGCCAGTTCGACTATACTTTGAGCAATAGACATTTCATGCATAATCAGTACTATTTTTCCGGGAAGCGGCAATGGCCAGCTGACCGACTGCGACTCCCCCATCATTACAAGGTATACGGCCCGGGACATACAAAGGAATATCTTCATTCGCAAATAAACGTTGCAACTGTTCCGTCAACCGTTTGTTTTGAAAACAGCCGCCGGAGATAACCACCCGGGTCGCCCCGGTCTGCTGCAGATAACGTTTAGCTTCTGCCAGCAGAAGAAACGCTATTGCATTATGGAATTTTGCCGCTATATCAGCGACAGAGACTCCGGAAGCCAGATCGTTCAGCAATCCTTCAAACATAGGGCGGAAAGAGACAACCCCTTCTTTTATTATAACCGGATACTGCGCCGACTGTTCACTTCCTGTTGCTTGTTCCAAGCGTACGGGAGCCTCAGCCTGATGCGTCGACACGTCACAAAGCCCAAGCAAAGAGGCGACAGCGTCAAATAACCGGCCGGCACCCGATGTATAAGGCGTATTGATACCCTTTTCCATCATGGTTACCAGCAACCGGATCTTATCCACACCTATCCGTTCAGTAAACCCTTCCGGAAAACGGGCGGCATCTCCCCAGTAATGCCATAAATAAGCAACGGCCATCCGCCAGGGTTCTACAGCTGCTTTATCGCCACCGGGCAAAGGGACATATTCGAAATGTGACAGGCGGTGATACACCTTCCGGTCACAGAGGAAAAACTCGCCTCCCCACACTTTCCCGTCATCCCCCAGACCGGTCCCATCCAAGACGACAGCAACGACTTTTTCATATAAGCCATATTCCAGCATACAAGCCGCAGCATGGGCATGATGGTGCTGTACTTTCAGCAACGGCAAGCCGGAACATGCAGCTACACGCTCCGCCTCCCGGGATGATAAATAATCAGGATGCATGTCACATACAAGCACAGAGGGGGTAAAGCGAAAAAGATGCCGGAAACGTTCCAGCGATTCTGTATAAAAACTGAATGTTTCCCAGTTCTTCAAATCACCGATATATTGGCTTTGCAAAACCGTATCCCCTTTCCCCAAAGCAAATGTGTTTACCTTTTCCGCACCAAAAGCCCATATTCCTTCTACCGGAATATCTGCAAAGAAAGGCTCCGGCACATAACCCCGCGAACGACGGATCAGACAAGGCTGGTCACCGCAAACCTGAAGAACCGAGTCGTCCACCCGGTTATGAATATCCCTGTTGTGATGAAGTAACAGGGCGACTTTACCGGATAGTTGTTCCTCTGCCTCAGCAGGCGTTATGGCAATCGGCCGATCACTCAAGTTTCCACTGGTCATCACCAAAGCCGGAGTGCCGAGGGCAGCCAACCAATCGTAATGTAGGGGCATATAAGGCAGCATGCAGCCTAACGTTTGCATATCAGGGTTTATATCGGCGGCAAGCCTTCTCTTTTGTTTCAGCAATACGATCGGACGCCGCCAGGAAAGCAGGCAATCTTCTTCGACCGGATTTACTTCTACATATTGTTTCAACTGTTCCATATCACGGAACATAACGGCAAAAGGTTTACCGTCACGCTGTTTTATCATCCGTAAACGGGTTACGGCCCGGTCGTTCAGGGCATCACATATCAAATGGTAACCACCGATACCTTTTGCTGCGATCACTTCTCCTTCACTAAGCAGGCGAACGGACAGATCGAGCAACTCATTATAGTCTTCCGTCTTTACATTATTATATATAGCATAATAAAAAGGCCCGCAATGATTACAGGCCACAGGTTGTGCATGAAAACGGCGGTCGCTGACTGTCGTATATTCCTTCCGGCAATCCGGACACATGGCAAAGGCAGACATCGTTGTCTGCTGCCGGTCGTAAGGAAGATCACGGATGATGGAAAAACGCGGACCGCAATGCGTACAGTTAATAAAAGGGTACCGCAGACGATGCGGTTGTATCTTTCTGTCGCGAAGACATTCGGGACAAACGGCAATATCAGGTGCCACCTGTGTTACTTCTTCCGAATCAGAACGGCTGGGAATAATGGTAAAACCGGCCTGTCCGATATCTTCATGCTCCGTTTCCGAGATTTGTATGCTATGGATAAAAGCTACCGGAGGATGCTCTTCTCTGATCCGGGAAATAAACGTCTCCTGTTGCTCCGGTGTCAGAACAGCATGAATGCAAACACCGTTATTCCGGTTGTCTACTTCCCCTCTTATCCCCATCTCGTTTGCAATACGATAGATAAACGGACGAAAGCCAACCCCTTGCACCAATCCACGGATTATCAATTTCGATATCTTCACCCTTCCTTGTTTTACGATCCGAACAAATATAGAAGGTTTAACCAGAATAAACAAACCATACCCTCGACAAAGCTGATAATTTTTATTTATCACTTAATAGATAATATGTATCATTTAACACATCTTTTCCCGAACATATTGGCTACTTTTGGAGTTGTTAATAAAAAACAAATAAGCTTATGTGTCTTGCTGTTCCTGGTAAAATAATAAGTATAGACCGGTCTGTGCCCGACCTGGCAATGGCTAAGGTCGATTTCTGCGGCGTCACGAAGGATATTTGTATCCAATGGGTGGATGCAGCGGAAGGCGATTATATACTGGCGCATGCCGGGATGGCAATCTCTGTCGTCAATGCCCGGGAAGCTGAAGAGACGCTGGAAGACCTCAAAAAACTGGAGCGTATATGAAATACGTTGACGAATATCGCAACAACGAGCAGGTGCAGGCGCTTGTCCGGGCCATCCGTAAGGCGACAACCCAGACGTGGCATATCATGGAAATATGCGGCGGACAGACGCATGCCATCGCCCGTTACCGTTTGGAAGAGATGTTGCCGGAACAGGTCCGCCTGCTTCATGGCCCCGGTTGTCCGGTCTGTGTCACGCCGGTTACTCTGATAGACCAGGCTCTGGAATTAGCCAAACGCCCCGATGTCATACTGGCTTCGTTCGGAGACATGATGCGTGTACCGGGAACCCGTGAAGATCTGTTGCAGGTAAAAGCACACGGAGCAGATGTTCGTATGCTTTACTCACCACTCGATGCGGTCAGGCTGGCGGAGACTAATCCGGGAAAGGAAGTCGTTTTCTTCGCCATAGGCTTTGAAACGACAGCGCCGGTACATATGATGGCATTGAAGGAAGCGCAACGGAAGAAATTATCCAACTTCTCTTTACTGACTTCGCTATTCACCGTTCCGCCCGTAATAGATGCGATCCTTTCCGATCCGGAAAGTAAAGTAGACGGATTCCTGACAGCCGGTCATGTTTGTGCTATCACCGGAAATTCAGCCTATCATCAATTAGCAGAAAAATATAAGACACCGATGGTTGTCACCGGTTTTGAGCCGGTCGACCTACTGCTGGGGGTTTACCGTTGCCTGTTGCAACTGGAGAACGGAAGCTATTTTGTTGAAAATGCTTACCGCCGTGCCGTGCCGGAAGAGGGTAATCCGGCTGCTCGCGCATTGATGGACGAGACACTTGAACCATGCGATCAGGAATGGCGCGGAATCGGCATAATTCCCGGTAGCGGTTTACAATTGAAGAAAACGTATGCAATCTATTCCTCCCGGGAGAAATTTCCATTCCTTCCGAGAGAAACTGAAATTTCATCCGAATGTATTGCCGGAAACATCATGAGGGGCGTGAGCCAACCTTCCGACTGTCCTTTCTTCGGGAAAGCCTGTTCGCCGGAACGCCCGATGGGAGCACCGATGGTTTCTTCGGAAGGGGTTTGCGCAGCATACTATAAATATAGTTGACAGTTGACAAGTGACAGTTGACAGGTTTCAGACGCGAAGCCTAAACTGTCACTTGCCAACTGTCAACTATCAACTATAAAGATATGAAGAACGAAGATTTTAATTGTCCGGTTCCATTTAATGACTCCGACTGTGTATTAATGGCACATGGCGGAGGCGGACGGATGACACATCGGTTGATAAGCGATATTTTCTATCCGGCATTCCGCAATCCGTTACTGGAACAGGATCATGACGGTTGCGTGTTCCCCGTTCAGGAAGGACGCATGGCCTACTCGACCGACTCATTTGTTGTCGATCCGATATTCTTTCCCGGCGGCGATATCGGCGACCTGGCAGTGAACGGTACGGTAAACGATCTGGCATGTTGCGGTGCCCGGCCACTTTACCTGACAGCCGGGTTCATACTGGAAGAAGGTTTGCCATTATCCGACCTGCAACGCATCGTCCGCTCCATGCGGAAAGCTGCCGATAAAGCCGGAGTACAGATCGTTGCCGGCGATACCAAAGTGGTGGAACGCGGCAAATGCGACAAACTGTTCATCAATACCAGCGGTATCGGAGTCGTGCCGGAAGGCATCCGTATCGCTCCCGACCGTGTACGACCCGGAGATGTCGTCATCTGTAGCGGTCCGATCGGAGCGCACGGCATCACGATCCTTTCCGCCCGCGAAAGCCTCGGTTTTGAAACAAATCTGAAAAGTGATACAGTTTCGTTAAACAATATGCTTTCTCAGTTGTTAAAAAATATAGAGGAAGTACATGTGCTTCGTGACCCGACACGCGGCGGAGTAAGCGGAACACTGAACGAGATAGCGAAAGCAGCCCGTGTTGAAATTGTTTTGGATGAAGCATCCCTCCCCATCCCCGATGCCGTGAAAGGTGCTTCGGAAATACTGGGACTCGACCCGCTTTATATTGCCAACGAAGGATTGGTGCTGGTTATCCTGCCGGAAACCCGGTCACAAGAGGCTCTCGCTGTGATGAAAAACTTTCCGGAAGGAAAGAATGCAACGATCATCGGCCGTATAACCGGAGAGGATAATGCAATCGTAAAAATGAAAACGCCGTACGGCAACTACCGGATCGTCGATATGTTGAGCGGTGAACAGCTACCACGTATTTGCTGAAAAGAAAACCAATAAATTGCGAAAATATGGAAAATAAAAGACCTACCGTCTACGAAGAATGCCGGCAAAAAGGCATCTCTCGAAGGGATTTCCTGAAATTCTGTACCACCATGGCGGCCCTTATGGGACTGGAATCCTCCGGTGTGGCCCAGGTTGTCAACGCACTGGAAACCAAACCGCGCCTGCCGGTTATCTGGCTTCACCTCCAGGAATGTACCTGCTGTACTGAATCGTTCATCCGCGCTGCGCATCCGATCGTGGCAACACTTCTACTCGACAAGATTTCACTCGACTATACGGAAACGCTGATGGCTGCTGCCGGTGAACAGGCTGAAGCAACAAAGGAAGAGACGATGAAAAAGTATTACGGTGAATACTTGCTTATGATCGAAGGATCGATCCCGACAAAAGACGAAGGTTATTGCTGCGTAGGCGGCAAAAGTGCTTTGCAGATCACCGAAGAGGCTGCCAAAGGCGCAAAAGCGATCATCGCCTGGGGTAACTGTGCATGCGCCGGTTGCGTACAGGCAGCCAACCCGAACCCGACAGGGGCCAAAGCGATCCATAAAGTAATCAAGGGTAAACCTATTATTAATGTACAAGGCTGTCCTCCTATCGCAGATGTGATGGCCGGTGTCATCATCTATATGCTGACATTCGAACGTATGCCGCAACTCGACGGTCTGGGACGTCCCAAGATGTTTTATTCCCGCCGTGTACACGACTCCTGTTACCGCCGTGCCAACTTCGATGCCGGTCTTTTCGTGGAAAGCTTCGACGATGAAAATGCCAAACATGGATACTGCCTCTACAAAGTCGGCTGCAAAGGACCCAGCACTTACAATTCGTGCGGGATCATCAAATGGAATGAAGGAACCAGCTACCCGATCCAGAGCGGTCACCCCTGCCTGGGTTGCAGCGAAGAAAACTTTTGGGACAACAGTCCGTTCTATAAACGAATGCCCGACGTCCACGGTTTCGGAATTGAAGCGACAGCCGACCAGATCGGCCTCGCTCTGGGAACAGCCACAGCCGCCGGTATAGCCGTCCACGCCGTAGCAAACAATATCCGAAAAATGATGAAAGGCTTGATTGAAATCCTCTAGGAATTGTTT
>OGIE01000858.1_pt1 | contig 44599 bp, 32 predicted proteins | sample 1571581 | NCBI WGS metagenome assembly OGIE01 (sample SAMEA2582021, study PRJEB24529) | metagenome | biome: Human gut stool | place: China | collected 2011 | reverse complement strand
ATGTCTATTAAAAAGCATAAATGTTATTATAGCTTTCATTAAGTACGAGATATATCGCATTATTGGAGTAGATTGCTTTATTAACTGTCAAAAAACACAATTTTATTTGGATAGAAAAAAACACCTGACTCATTCGTAGAGAATTAGATAAAACTGTATTTTTAGAACCTATAATATTACGTGCAGTCAAACAACAGGTTCAAAAATAGAGTTCTTATTTTTAGCCCGCCATTCTTTTTCTATAGCTTGACGAATCATTTCCAGATTATCCCAATTTCTGCCACCGGAGGCATGCCAACGATTATTGGTAGGATTACAACGGCTATTGTAAGCCATAGACGGATTTCCAAAAATAACGACAACACGTACATGCCAACGCATACAAATATCATCGGCAATAAATTGCCGTTTGTTACACAGTACTATTTTCCAGCGATTTTCCTTTGCCAGCCTCATCAAGACATTTTGCTGTTCTTGCGGAGTAAGAGCCGTATTGATGTAATGTAGCTTGAGCGTATTCTTCTTATTTCGATAAGTAATATAAACAACTGCAACAGAGACGACAGGAAACAATATGGAGAACCATATAAATTCCGTTTCTACAATTTCCCCCTTGAGCCTTGCCATCAAAGGCATCAGCAATACAACGACGGAAGCAAACAGGAGAGTGAAAAGATTTTCTTTAGGATAGTAATCCTTTTTCTCTCGATCCGTCAGTTCTATCCGGCGGTTCTTTATCGTGTGTTCTAATAATTCCTGATTCATGTTGGAGTCTTTGAGATGCAAAGTTACGGATATGTTAGGGAAAAGAATAATTTCCAAACTGATTTATTATTCAGTCACGAAATTTGAATACAATATTTTCAAGAAAAGCAATATATTTTCCCAAAAATCCATATCTTTGTATCTATGAAAACAAACACACGATTCATACTACTAACCTGCCTTCTGCTATGTTTCTGCGCATGTGGCAGAAAGCCTTACCCACAATCACTGATTGTAGCGGACAGTCTGGCAAACGTACAGCCAGATAGCGCTATTGCTTTATTGAATACACTGAAAGATAGCATGAAAATAGAATCAGAGTCCACACAAATGTATTATCAATTGCTTTGCATCAAGGCAAATGACAAAGCATATATACGACACACTTCGGACAGTTTGATACTTTCCGTACTACATTATTATATAAAGAAAGATGATAAACGGCATTTGCCTGAGGCTTATTACTATGCAGGGCGGGTATATAGGGATTTAGGGGATGCGCCGCAGACATTAGCTTACTTTGCAAAAGCCATAGAAGCTTCGCCCGAAAATGCAGGATATAGAGTGAAGAGCAAGATATACAGCCAAATGGGAACACTGTTTCTTTATCAGAGGACTTACGATGAAGCATTGAAGATGTTCAAGGAGGCGCAAAAGTGCAATATAATGTTAAAGGACAGTGCAAGCATGGTATTCAATTTACGAGACATTGCCGATGCTTACCGATGCGTTGACCACAACGACAGTGCACTACATTATTATCAAAAAGCATATAATATAACGGAAATATTGGGAAATCATAGCCTCATGGCTATGGTGCAAAGCCAGCTGGCAAGCCTCTACATCGAATTGGGAAAATATGATTTAGCCCGGAAAGCTCTACAGCCTTCTTTAGATAATATTGATATTCCCAGCAAAAGCGGTATCTTCTCTATAGCTTCAGAACTATATCACAAAACGGAACACATAGATTCCGCCATCTATTATTATAAAGAACTGCTGGAATGCGGCACCATTTATGCCAAACAGTCAGCCCACGAAGGGTTGGCCGAGATTGCCATAAAGCAGGACAACCCTCAGGAAGCACTGCTGCACCTCCGGCAATACATACAAAGCACTGATTCTATCTACAAAATCACCGATACGGAAACCATACGCCGATTGAACTCTCTATACAACTACCAACTACGCGAAAAAGAGAACAATCTGCTGAAAGCAGAAAATGAGCAAAAGCAAAAACTCATTTACACTATCATCGCAGTCAGTCTTATCATCTTTGCCCTATTGTTTGCCCGCCTGCAATATATCAAACGGAAAAAACTGCAGCTCAACCTCCAATTAGAAAAACTCCAACACTTAAAGAAAGAACAATACCGGAGAAGTGCCCGGTATATTGAAAATAACGAGCGGGAAAAGAAGGAACTGGAGCAAAAACTACAGGAAGCCGGGCATGAGAACAATGCGTTGAGAACCCGGCTGCAAGAACAGATAGAAATGACACTTTGCGCAAGTAAGCAAGCAGAAATAGAGTTGGCAAGACGCAAGCAAGCCGACGCCACTCTTATGGAATCAGAGATTTATAAGTATATCCAGAAACAACTCTGTACAACCGCAAGCAAAAGATTACTTTCCAACAACAACTGGAAGGCACTTGAAGAAGTTATAAACAGTGTGTACAGTGATTTCACCGAGAACTTGCGTAATCTTTGCAACCTGAACGAACACGAATACCATGTTTGCCTACTTATCAAAATAAACATATCCCCCACAGACATTGCCAAACTGACCGCACATAGCAAAGAAGGCATCACTTCTACACGCCGCAGACTTTATAAAAAAGTGTTCTGCAAAGATGGTAGTCCCAAAGAGTGGGATGACTTTATTAACTCATTATAAACTATTTACTCCATCATTACATATTGGTTTGCACATTATACTGCACACTCAAATAAAACTTGCACACTATTTTGCACACTCCAATACTTTGATTTAATCTCAAAATCGTCTTAATTCGCAAACAAGAAATCACTAAAATCTAAAAGGCTATGAAACGATTACTTTTCATATTTCTCAGTTTTTTGTTTTATATAAACTGTCTGGCACAGGAAACGCCTATACAGTTACATAAAAATAATGATAAAGACCGGGTAAAAGATGATCGTTCCTTGTCTATAGAGCCTACTGCTACCTATGACGGGAATACCATTTATATCTATTCAGATATAATGGTAAAAGATGTACAGATAACGGTGAAAGATGCAGATGGAAATACTGTCTATTCTTCAGACAATATCATCTTTATTCCTACAAAATACTATTCATTTACGTTATACAACGTGAAAAACACTGATTATCAATTAATAATAGAATATGACAATTTAAAAATAAGCGGTTATTTCAATATCATGAATTAAAACAGTCCTATGAACTTGACACCATATTTATTAACTTAAAAGAAAAGTCTATGAATGATTTAAAGAGTTCAAGTAGATTTATGTTGCCGCTCGATGTTATTGAACTTAGAGACGAAGAGGCAGCTCTGCTGAAAGGTGGTAAGGATGATAATGTACTTTCTAACAGCGGATGTGATTGTAATTGTGGTAGTAAATGTAATGGTGATGCGACATGTGATGCCGGATTTACACAAGCCCCATTACATTAAACCAAAAAGTGTATAGCAACATTGAATTTATTGAGAATATAATTCAATGTTGCTATATTTTTTTACTCACTTATATTAATACAGAAATATTATGAAAAACAGCTTCTACAATCTTTATACATCTTGTCCTCAAGGCGTACTATGCTTTAATACAAATAGTGACAACTATATCATTATCAGTGAAACTACATACAACTTATTACAAAATAAATTATACAATCATATCAAGTCCAGTTTATTAGAAACACTTATTAATAATAAATTCATCATTGAAGACGACATAGATGAATATAAAGAATTAATAAAGGGTTATCATAGCATTGACTCTTTCGGCAGTTATTTCCTAACCTTGTTACCCTCTTTGGACTGTAACGTAAGATGCTGGTATTGTTTTGAGAAACACGTAGTAGGCAGCCATATGACACCAATACAACTAAATGCTATACTGAAATACGCCCAGCACATACTTGATAGAGGAGATATTGAGAGGCTCTATTTTACACTGTTTGGCGGTGAACCCATGTTGTACTTTAAAGAAGAAGTATATCCTTTATTAATAAAAATAAAAGAATATGCTATTAGTTGCAACAAGAAATTTCAAACAACGATTGTCACCAATGCAACACTTATATCAGAAGAAATTATTCCACTATTAGCAGAATTAAATGCAACTTTCCAAATATCAATAGACGGCTATAGAGAAAAACATAACTCTATAAAAAAGAGTTCGGAAATAAAAGAGGGTACATATGATGTCGTAATGAAAGCCATCCACCAACTCACAAATGCTTATGACACCCTCATTAATCTACGCATCAATTATGATAATCAAACATTTAAGCACCTTCATGATGTATTTGAAGATATACAAGACATCGACCGGAAAAAGATAAAAATACATCTGGAACGCGTCTGGCAAACACAGCCTAACAACAGTAATAATAGCACTGAATTGAGAGATATAATCAATGCTTTTCTTTCACAAGGTTTCAGTCTGACATATCTAAATTTCAATAGAAGAAATTATTCTTGCTTAATGGATTTAAAAAATGAAGCTGTGTTATCCTACAATGGAGATGTATACAGATGCACCGGACGCGATTTTACAGAAAATCACAAAGAAGGTATGCTAATACCCGAGGGAATAATCAAATGGAATGAACAGAAAGCGACAAAGAGATTATCTATCAAAACATACGATAACGAAAAATGTCGTGAATGTAAACTTCTACCTCAATGCTGGGGTCCTTGTAGCCAAAAGCAATTAGAACATCTGGACAATATAAAACAGCGGTGCCCTTTAAACGCATTAGAACTATCTATGGACGACTATATACAGTATAGATTCAACAATGAATTTATATCTCTTAGAAATTATGGAAAAGAAAAACCAATAGAGCTTCTTAAATAGTTAATCTATGGATAAGGTTGCATACATATTAATCTTTATATTATCGGGTAACATCTTCACTGCAACCGCACAATCCCAAAGAAAGCTTTCTGGATTTGCGAGGGATACACTGAATAGAGGTATAGAGAAAGCAATTGTTACTATAGAAACAACTGATTCATTAGTGGGGACCACACTCACCAATGAAAAAGGTTATTATGAATTCAAAGCATTAAAAGAAAAAAGATATTACATCACTCTTTCGCATAAAGACTTTAAGCCTCTTACGGAAGGTACGTTATTGAATAAAGATCAAGAACTATACCACACACTCTATCCTATCACAGAAATAGAGCTGGGTGATGTTGTAATTGCCGCCGACCGCAGTAACATCATAAAAACGAATGCCACCGGAACGACTTTTCACCTATCAAAAAAAGCCAAACAAGAAAAAAGTATTTTTGAAGCGTTATATGAAATACCTAATCTTAAAATAGATCCATTCAAAAGAGAGATTAAGACGGTAGATGACCAGAATGTTATTATTTTAATCAATGGAATTCAAAGAGATACTCCAGTCGAAACTATCGTTCCCTCACAAATAGAAGGCATTGAAGTTATAAACAATCCTTCAGCCAAATATCTTAAAGATGGATATTTCACTGTGATAAACATAAAATTAAAAGAAAAAACACAAGCGTATCAATTACTCAACTTATACATAGCACAAAATCCTGAATTGATTTTTAACACCACCAGCGGAGGCTTCGAGACTGGAAATGCCAAATATTCTTTTTATGCAAATGGTTTCTGGCTCTCTCATCACAATGAAAAAGGGAAAGAGTATAGTAGTCAGCAAAGCGGAAGCATACTTAAAAATTATGACACGAACACCAAATTAAATTACCGGGATTATGATTTTTCTTTGGGTGGAGACTTCTTACTTACCCCAAAAAACTATCTGTCATATAGTGTATCCGCCAGCCGGACAAAAGAAAAAATGAGCAAGAAAGGCTATGGAGAAATTGGGGAAGAAAACCATTCTCCAACTATTTATGATGTATTCAATTATTTCGATAATGATCCACAAGTTTATGCCGGAAAACTATTCTATAAATATATGCCGAATAAAGTATCCACATTAGAAAATACATTCAGCTATTCTGAGAGTAACAGTAAAAATGACCGAATAAATAAAGAAGCAGCCACAGACTATAATTACGAAAATGAAATACGCAACAAAGTGAAGCATCAAGTGGGCAGATATATTATAGAATACCAAAGCTCAATAAAGGAGAATTCAAGTTTAATATTTGGCAGCAACACTTCATTTACCACAAGTATGATAAATATTTTTTCGGATAATAATAATAAATTCAACTATCAAAGTTGGAATGAATATCTCTACGCAGGCTATAGTAAGAATGGAAAGAAACTATCTTATATGATTTCAATGGGAGCTGATTTCTACTTCAACAAGGTGGAAGAGATTAGGGATAAGTATTACAGAATTAAAATTTCAAGCAACATAAATTACCTGATTAAAAAAAATCACACGCTCAACCTGTATTTCAGAAGTTTTACTTCAATGCCTAATATTGCACTGCTCAATCCTCATAACACCTCCACCGATAGTTTGCAAATCATAAAAGGTAATCCCAAACTGAAACCAAGTTATATAGGTCAAATAGGATTAAAGTATAGTTTCACCAAAAATAATTGGTATATAGAACCGAACATCAGTTACTCCTTTTATAATGATATTTATGACAGAATCGGATCCATACAAGATAATATCTATACCTATACTTATGAGAACAAAGATAGGGAACAATATTTATCTTCGGGCATCAACATTAGATATAACATAAAAGATATTGGTCACATAGGCGTTAACGGAAGGTATCAACGAGCCTTTTATGAAACAAAACAAAAAGGTTGGTTCACAGCTTACCTGAATTGGAGATTTTATTACAAACAACTATCATGGACTGGATACATTAATGCACGTTCTTACTCGTATCAAGAATATTCTAAAAGAAAAGCATATACCGACAGCAGTACATCTTTTTATTGGAGTATAAATGATAATTGGAGTATCGGTGCGACACTTCGCTACTTTCTATATGCATGCAAGAATGAATACTGGATAAATGATCCGGCTCAAGACTACGAATATTATGTCAATCGTGAATTCCCTAAAAGACATAATATGGTGAGCATAACCATACAATATACATGGAAAAATAAAGTAAAGAAAAGAAATCCCAAACGCTTACAATTAGAGAAATCAAGTATTCAGTTATTAAGAGAATAATGCATCATTTCCCCTTCCATAAGCAACATGACTCTATGCAATGCGGATTGGCCTGCCTGCAAATGATATGTGAATCTTTCGGTATAAAATATTCACAGGAGGCATTATCACGCTATTGTTTTGCTACAACAGAAGGAGTATCTCTACTTGCTATAAGTGAAGCCGCAACCAAAATCGGTTTTCATTCTATAATCGGACAAAGCACAACAGAACAATTACACAATATCCCGCTACCTTGCATTTTATATTGGAAACAAAATCATTTTGTTGTATTATATAAAGTAAAACCTAACCAAAACAAATTCTATATAGCCGACCCAGCCAAAGGAAATCTACGATATAATCGAGCTGATTTTGAACAAAACTGGATTAATACTATCATAAATGGAAAGGATAGAGGTACTGCCCTATTCCTTCAACCGACCCCAAAGTTTTATGAGAAACAAGCGGATGATAAAAAAGAAAGGCGTTCTTTCACTTTTCTCTTCAGCTATTTCAAACAATACCGCCGCTACTTCGGACAAATCATTTTAGGCTTATTATTGGGATGTGTTTTACAACTCATCTTCCCTTTCCTAACACAAGCCATCGTAGATGTTGGTATCACCCACCGAAATATCAACTTTATCTTACTGATACTGATAGGTCAGCTAATGCTAACCGTCAGCCGTGCATCTGTCGATTTTATCCGGCGCTGGATATTGCTGCACATCAGCATGCGCATTAACATTTCACTGGTATCGGACTTTTTTATCAAACTACTCAAACTCCCCATGTCCTTCTTCGACACGAAGCTACTGGGCGACCTGATACAACGGATGAACGACCATAACCGGATAGAAAAGTTCCTCACCACACAAACGCTGAGCGTGATGTTCTCATTGCTGAGTTTCATTGTATTCGGAATCGTGCTACTTTGCTACAATCGACTGATATTTTTTATCTTCCTTGCCGGAAGTATCTGCTATGCAATCTGGATCGCTCTCTTCCTGAAACGGCGAAAACAGATAGACTACCTCTACTTTGAAAAGCAAGCAAAGAACAACAACAAAACCTACCAGTTCATCACCGCCATGCAGGAAATAAAACTGCAAGACTGCGAACAACGCCGCCGATGGGAATGGGAAGATGTGCAGGCGGAACTCTTCGAAGCAAATATGAAGAACCTGAAATTACAACAAAGCCAGGAAGCAGGCAGTATCTTCATCAATGAAATAAAGAATATTATTATCGCCGTAGTAGCGGCAACAGCTGTGATTAACGGAAACATGACACTGGGTATGATGTTGGCCGTACAATACATCATAGGACAACTGAATGCTCCCATCGAACAGTTAATGAGTTTTATCTATTCTCTGCAAGATGTAAAAATCAGTCTGGAACGCATCAACGAGATACATGAAATGGAAAATGAGGAAAGTAATAATAACTCATTGGCGCAATTCAAAGACATAGACAAGAGTTTGAATCTAAAGCAGGTAAACTTCAAATACGATCCGCATAGCCTTAACAAAATACTGGACAAGGTGGACTTCACCATACCCGAAGGAAAGGTAACCGCTATTGTGGGAACCAGCGGAAGTGGGAAAACTACCATCATAAAGCTATTATTAGGTTACTATCATGTTTTAGACGGAAAAATCAGCATAGGGGAAACACCATTGGAAAAATACAATATGAAGTGGTGGCGCAGGCAGTGTGGAGTGGTAATGCAGGATGGAATTATTTTCTCCGAATCTATTGCCCGCAACATTGCAGTAGATGATGAAGATATTGATAAGGAAAAATTAGTCAAGGCTGCCCACATAGCCAATATAGAAGAATATATCATGCGGTTACCTCTAAAATATAATACTCTTATCGGACAAGACGGGATAGGGCTAAGCCAAGGACAAAAGCAACGGATACTAATAGCACGGGCAGTGTATAAGAATCCTCAATACATATTTTTGGATGAAGCTACAAACGCCTTAGATACCAATAACGAGCGGGTTATCGTAGAGAATCTGATGGAATTCTATAAAGGTAAAACAGTGATAGTAGTAGCCCACCGACTTAGTACTGTAAAGAATGCTGATCAAATAGTAGTGATTGATAAAGGAGAAATTATTGAAGTGGGATGTCATGCGGAACTTATAAATATCAAAGGCGCCTATTACAACTTAGTGAAGAATCAACTCGAATTAGGAAATTAAATGAAATAATATGGAAAACATTGAACTAAGAAGCGAAAATATACGAAAGATCATAGAACAGATACCACCTACTTTAATACGCAGTGGAATAGGCATAATTACTTTGATTTTTGTATTATTATTGGCCGCCGCCGCATTTGTTCCATATCCAGAAACACTTGAAGGAGAAGTAACAATAGAAGAAAATGATAACGAAAATACATATGCCAAAGGATTATTACCTTACACCTTCATCACACAAATAAAAAAGGACATGAGTGTTGAAATAGAACTAGAAGGCTTCAATGCCAGAGAATATGGCTATCAACATGGTATTATATCCTATGTTTCACCAGAAGTAATTACAAATAATAAGAAAAACTACTTCGCATTTATCATCATACTTAAAGAAAATCCTTTCATACAAAAAGGTATGAAAGGACATGTATCTGTTATATTGTCGAATAAGACATTATTGGAAAGAATCATCTCAAAATAAAGTAGTTTTCCACTATTTAATCTCCGCCTCCAACTTCTTTATCTTCTCCAGCGTCCTCCCCGCCTCTGTTGAAGGGAACAACTGCAACACTCGCTGCAAATAATCCTTTGCCTTAGAGTAACCATTGGAGTAAACATCCGAAAGTCCATTCCGATAACGGGCATATTGCATCCGTGTGGGAGAGGTTATCTTTTTATAATCATCTTCCAACTTCTTCTTATCCCGCTCTGCCTGTAAGTAAAAATAGTTTCCTAGAAAAATATTGGCTTGCAGATTATTAGCATCAAGTTTCAATACTTTTTCATAAGTTTTTAGAGCATCCTTCTCCCTGCCTCTCATCATCTCCATTTCGGCACACGCCACGAGAGCAGAAACATCTTCGGGATGATACTGCAAAAATTCCCTATAAAATAAATAAGCTTTATCATAATTCCGTTTACGTTTATAATAAGCTGCCAACTCATTTGCCAGGCGGGGGGCCACAGCACTATTCTTCTCTACCTGAGTCAAGTAAAACATCTCCGTCTGCTCCGCTCCGACATTTGCCGACTGGCGAAACAGACTCACAGCATAGTCATCCTGCCCTTCAGAAAGGGCTACAGATACTTTCTGCAACAATTCCCCAGCAGATTGCGCAGAGAGCGCGAAGGGGAAAGCCATCATGAATGAAAATAGCAAAGTTAAGGTTCTCATCTCTTACTAAATATTACCCGGTTTTTGTTCCGCAAAGATACTCATTTCTAAAACATTATGTACCATAAAAATTGTTATTATCCGATGTTTTTTTATCGTTCCCGGCAAAAAGAGTACCTTTGTCGACTAATAGAACAAACCTACGTTTTAAAATGATTGTCCAAAGTACGAATATTATTAATAAAAGAATACTCCAGATAGCTGTACCTTCCATTATTTCCAATATCACAGTACCTCTGCTGGGACTGGTTGATGTGACTATCGTCGGGCATCTGGGAGCAGCAGCCTATATCGGTGCAATCGCCGTCGGAGGAATGCTGTTCAATATCATCTACTGGATTTTCGGATTCCTGAGAATGGGTACCAGTGGAATGACCTCACAAGCATACGGAAGGCACGATATGGAAGAAGTCACGCGGTTGTTACTGCGGTCTGTCGGCGTAGGATTACTCATTTCCGTCTGCCTGTTGGTATTACAATACCCTATCCGCCGGCTTGCCTTCACTTTAATACATACTACGGAAGAAGTGGAACAGTTGGCTACGCTCTATTTCCAAATCTGCATCTGGGGAGCTCCTGCCATGTTGGGACTTTATGGTTTCGCAGGCTGGTTCATCGGCATGCAGAATTCACGTTTTCCGATGTACATTGCCATCACGCAAAACATTGTGAATATTGCTGCAAGTCTTTGTTTCGTTTATCTATTCCACATGAAAGTGGCGGGGGTAGCTTTCGGCACACTCATAGCCCAATATGCAGGTTTTCTGATGGCATTGTTATTGTGGGCACGCTATTATGGCGGACTGAAGAAACACATTGTTTGGCGGGAAGTATTGCAAAAGCAGGCTATGCTGCGTTTCTTCCGGGTGAACCGGGACATTTTTTTGCGAACACTCTGTCTGGTCATTGTCACTCTGTTCTTTACTTCTGCCGGAGCTGCACAGGGAGAAGTGGTGCTGGCGGTCAATACTTTGCTGATGCAGCTATTTACTCTTTTTTCTTATATCATGGATGGCTTTGCATATTCAGGCGAAGCATTGGCTGGCAAATACATCGGCGCAGGAAACCGTCCTGCATTGCATCGCACCGTTCGTCAACTCTTTGTCTGGGGTATCGGGCTTTCCACAGGCTTCACATTACTCTATCTCTTCGGAGGCAAGGCATTTCTGGGATTGCTCACCAACGAAGCATCGGTAATCCGGGAAGCCGGTAACTATTTCTATTGGGTGTTGGCTATTCCTCTTGCAGGTTTCGCCGCTTTCCTGTGGGATGGCATTTTTATCGGAGCCACCGTCACGCGGCAGATGTTCTACTCCATGCTGACAGCTTCAGCCAGCTTCTTCCTCGTTTATTACTCTTTACACGGATGGATGGGAAATCATGCCCTGTGGCTGGCTTTCATCGTTTATTTATCCCTCCGTGGCATCATGCAGGCAGTTTTAAGCAGAAAAATCCTGTACCAAAGTTAATCTTTACAGACAGAAAGCGTATATTTGCAAAAAACTAAATGTAATATCATATGGCAAAGTATAAAAGAGTTCTGTTAAAGCTCAGTGGCGAAAGCCTGATGGGTGAAAAACAATACGGCATCGACGAGAAGCGCCTTGCCGAATATGCAGCACAAATCAAGGAAATCCATGAACTGGGTGTCCAGATAGGTATCGTCATCGGCGGCGGCAACATTTTCCGCGGACTGAGCGGTGCAAACAAAGGTTTCGATCGTGTAAAAGGGGACCAGATGGGAATGCTTGCCACGGTTATAAATAGTCTGGCACTGAGTTCCGCCTTGGTAGCTACCGGCGTAAAGGCACGCGTATTGACAGCCGTTCGCATGGAACCTATCGGAGAATTCTACAATAAATGGAAAGCCATCGAGTGCATGGAAGCTGGTGAAGTAGTAATCATGTCTGCCGGAACAGGCAATCCGTTCTTTACAACCGATACGGGTTCTTCTCTCCGTGGCATCGAAATCGAAGCCGACGTCATGCTGAAAGGCACACGCGTAGACGGTATCTATACTGCCGACCCGGAAAAAGATCCCACCGCTACTAAATTCGACAACATCACTTATGATGAAGTATTGAAACGCGGACTGAAAGTGATGGACCTCACTGCCACTTGTATGTGCAAAGAAAACAATTTGCCAATCATTGTGTTCGACATGGATACAGTAGGTAATTTAAAGAAAGTAATGCAAGGAGAAGAAATCGGAACACTGGTACACAATTGATAAATTGAAAATTGAGAAATAAGTGACATTCATTTTTTAATTTTCAATTCTCAATTTTCAATTTAATAAGTTTAATAATTATATTTGCAAAGTTTCAATTAAAGTACAACTCCAAAACCAAAGAATATGAGAGAAGTAAAAGAGATCTTAGACGAAGCGCAAGAGAAAATGGATATGGCCATCATGTATCTGGAAGAAGCATTGGCTCACATCCGCGCCGGAAAAGCAGACGTCCGTTTACTGGACGGCATCCGTGTGGACTCTTATGGAAGCATGGTTCCAATCAATAATGTAGCTGCCGTAAATACTCCGGATGCCCGTAGTATAGCTATTAAACCATGGGACAAAGGTATGTTCCGGATCATTGAAAAAGCTATTATTGACTCAAGTCTCGGTATCATGCCGGAGAATAACGGTGAAATTATCCGCATCGGCATTCCTCCCTTGACTGAAGAACGCCGTAGACAACTCGCCAAGCAATGCAAAGGTGAAGGTGAAACAGCCAAAGTGAGCGTACGCAACGCCCGCCGTGATGCCATTGATGCTTTGAAAAAGTCTGTTAAAGACGGTCTGGCAGAAGATGCACAGAAAGGTGGTGAAGAAAAATTGCAGAAGATTCACGATAAGTACATCAAGCAAATTGATGATATGCTGGCTGCAAAGGACAAAGAAATTATGACCGTATAATTTAAATTGAGAATTGAGAATTAAAAAATGAGAATTGCTATGCAGCATAATGTGCAAAGTGGATTCCCGGCATTTATTTCTCAATTCTCAATTTTCAATTTTCAATTGAATTGAGGGGACTGGTAATAAAAAACACAGGAAGTTGGTACTTAGTGAAGACCGACGAGGGGAAGTGCGTGGAGTGTAAAGTCAAAGGTAACTTCCGTCTTAAAGGTATTCGCAGCACCAACCCGGTAGCTGTGGGAGACTATGTACAAATCATCCTGAATCAAGAAGGTACTGCTTTCATCAGCGAAATAGAGGACCGGAAGAATTATATCATCCGGCGTGCTTCCAACCTTTCCAAGCAATCGCACATCCTTGCAGCAAACCTTGACCAATGTATGCTCATCGTGACGGTCAATTATCCGGAAACATCCACTATCTTTATCGATCGTTTTCTAGCTTCTGCCGAGGCATACCGTGTGCCTGTCAAAATCATCTTCAATAAGATCGATGCCTACAGTGAAGATGAACTTCATTATCTGGACAGCCTCATCAACCTCTACACCACCATCGGCTATCCTTGTTTTAAGGTTTCTGCCAAAACAGGTGAAGGCGTAGCACTAATTCAGGAAGAATTAAAAGGAAGGGTAACCCTCTTCTCCGGGCACTCCGGTGTAGGTAAGTCGACACTCATCAACGCTATATTACCTGAACAAGATGTAAAAACAGGCGAAATTTCTGCATATCATAATAAAGGTATGCATACCACTACATTCTCTGAAATGTTTCCCGTTGCGGGAAACGGATACATTATTGATACACCAGGTATCAAAGGGTTCGGGACATTCGATATGGAAGAGGAAGAGATAGGGCACTATTTCCCGGAAATATTCAAGTTCTCCGCTGATTGCCGCTATAGTAATTGCACCCACCGACAAGAACCGGACTGTGCCGTACGAAAAGCCGTAGAAGAACATTACATCAGCGAATCACGCTACTCCTCTTATCTCAATATGCTGGAAGACAAAGAAGAAGGTAAATACCGGGCAGCATACTAAAAAGCATGGTAAAGTAATAATGTGATAACAATCTTATCATTTTATCACATTATCACTTTTTTATATATCATTTTATCACTTTTTTTAACGCTTCCCATATTAAACCTTTCTATTCCTAATCCATCCAAATTAACGCTGACATAATCTGACATAATACTAATACTGATACATGAATAAGAAAGTTAAATGGGGCATTATTATTTTTATTGGTGCCGGACTAATAGGATGGGGCATCTATTCTCAGCTCCCTAAAGAAAACAAAGAATTGGCGGCTGCCGACAAAGTTATGAGCGGTAACCGCAATACAAAGAAAGCATTAAATGTTAACGCAAAAATCATAAAGCCACAACTGCTGAAAGATGAAATCAAAATCAGCGGTAGCCTGCTGCCTGATGAAGAAGTGGATCTCTCTTTCGAGACTTCCGGTAAAATTATAGAAATAAATTTCGAAGAAGGCAGTCAGGTAAAGAAAGGACAACTACTGGCTAAAGTAAACGACCGGCCTTTACAGGCACAGTTGCAGCGCCTTGTTGCCCAACTAAAACTGGCTGAAGACCGTGTATTTCGCCAGAATGCGTTACTGGAAAGGGATGCAGTCAGTAAGGAAGCTTACGAACAGGTGAAAACGGAACTGGCGACCCTTAATGCCGATATAGACCTGATAGAAGCCAACATCGCACAAACCGAACTACGTGCTCCGTTCGATGGAGTGATCGGTCTGCGACAAGTCAGTGTCGGTACTTATGCTTCTCCTTCTACCATTGTTGCCAAACTCACAAAAGTATCTCCGCTAAAAGTAGAATTTTCTGTTCCCGAACGTTACGCCAATGATGTGAAAATCGGCGCAGGGGTGGACTTTGGACTTGAAGGCAAGCTTGAGACATTCCATGCTAAAGTATATGCACGCGAATCGAGAATGGATCAGAATACTCATACACTGACTTTGCGCGCCCTCTATCCCAATGCCAACGGCACTGTAATGCCGGGACGTTATGCAGACATCCGTTTGAGTAAAAACGAAATTCATGATGCTCTTGCCGTTCCTTCTGAAGCCATCGTACCGGAAATGGGTAAAGATAAGATCTTCCTTTACAGGTCGGGGAAAGCCCAACCCGTAGAAATACAAACCGGAATCCGTACAGAGGCCGAAACACAAGTATTGCAAGGTCTACAAGTCGGAGATACCATCATTATTTCGGGTACGTTGCAACTCCGCACAGGATTGCCTGTTACTTTGGACTATATAAATTAAAAATTGAGAATTAAAAAATAAAAAATAGTATGTAATATGTAGGAACAACTCACTATTGATTCTCAATCTATTATTTTTTAATTCTCAATCTATTATTTTTTAATTTTCAATTCTCAATTTAACAATGAATATATCCGAACTCAGCATACGGCGTCCTGTACTCTCCACAGTACTTACTCTTATCATCCTGCTCTTTGGACTTATCGGGTACAGCTACCTCGGCGTGCGTGAATATCCCTCCGTGGATAACCCCATCATTTCGGTATCCTGTTCCTATCCGGGAGCGAATGCCGATGTTATCGAAAACCAGATAACCGAACCGTTGGAACAAAACATCAACGGTATCCCGGGTATCCGTTCCTTATCCAGTGTCAGCCAACAAGGTTCAGCCCGTATTACAGTAGAATTTGAACTCTCCGTAGACCTGGAAACGGCTGCGAACGACGTGCGTGATAAAGTTTCACGCGCCCAACGTTATCTGCCTCGCGACTGTGACCCTCCTACCGTATCAAAAGCGGATGCGGATGCCATGCCCATTCTTATGGTGGCATTGCAAAGTGACAAGCGCTCCTTGCTGGAACTGAGTGAAATTGCAGACCTCACGGTGAAAGAACAATTACAAACCATTTCGGACGTCAGTGGTGTAAGCATCTGGGGGGAAAAGCGCTATTCTATGCGCCTGTGGCTCGATCCCGTCAAAATGTCCGGTTACGGCATTACTCCTATTGACGTTAAAAATGCGGTAGACAAAGAGAACGTGGAACTCCCATCTGGAAGTATTGAAGGAAATACAGTGGAACTCACTATCCGTACCCTGGGATTGATGCATACGGCAGAAGAATTCAATAATTTGATTCTGAGGGAAGATAACAACCGTATTGTCCGTTTCAGTGATATCGGACGGGCAGAATTAGGTCCGGCGGACATCAAAAGTTACATGAAGATGAATGGAGTGCCTATGGTAGGTATCGTAGTTGTACCCCAGCCGGGCGCTAACCACATCAAAATTGCCGATGCCGTCTACGAGCGTATGGAACTGATGAAAAAAGACCTTCCGGAAGACGTCAAGTACTCCTACGGTTTTGATAATACCAAGTTTATCCGTGCTTCCATCGACGAAGTAAAAGAGACGGTGTATGTAGCGTTCATTCTTGTAATCATTATTATCTTCCTCTTCCTACGCGACTGGCGCGTAACACTGGTACCCTGTATCGTAATTCCGGTTTCACTTATCGGAGCTTTCTTCGTTATGTATCTGGCAGGGTTCTCCATCAATGTGCTTTCCATGCTGGCGGTGGTACTGGCGGTAGGTCTGGTGGTGGACGACGCCATCGTAATGACGGAGAACATTTATGTCCGCATAGAACGCGGAATGCCACCGAAAGAGGCAGGTATCGAAGGCGCCAAGGAAATTTTCTTCGCCGTTATCTCTACCACCATCACACTGGTAGCCGTGTTCTTTCCCATCGTATTTATGGACGGTATGACGGGACGCTTGTTCCGGGAATTCAGTATCGTGGTATCCGGTTCGGTAATCATTTCTTCATTTGCCGCACTGACCTTTACTCCGATGCTTGCCACAAAGCTACTGGTGAAACAGGACAAAAAGAACTGGTTCTATATGAAAACCGAACCGTTCTTTGAAGGTATGAACCGCATTTACAGCCACTCACTGGAAATATTCCTGCGCAAACGCTGGCTGGCAATGCCACTTGTATTAGGAACATTAGTCATCATTGTATTCCTGTGGAATGCGATTCCCGCCGAAATGGCACCATTGGAAGACCGTTCACAAATCAGCATCAACACACGCGGTGCGGAGGGCGTAACCTATGAGTATATACGGGATTATACGGAAGACATCAACCACCTGGTAGACTCTTTACTTCCGGATGCAGAATCTGTAACGGCACGTGTATCAAGCGGTAGCGGTAATGTACGTATCACGCTGAAAGATATGAAAGAACGCGACTACACGCAGATGGAAGTTGCCGAAAAGATATCGCAGGCAGTGCAGAAGAAAACCAAGGCGCGTTCATTCGTGCAGCAATCCTCTTCCTTTGGCGGACGACGTGGTGGCATGCCGGTGCAATACGTATTGCAGGCCACCAACATCGAGAAGCTGCAAGAAGTGCTACCGGTATTCATGGCAAAGGTTTATGAAAATCCGGTTTTCCAGATGGCGGACGTAAACTTGAAATTCAGCAAACCGGAAGCCCGCATCAATATCAACCGTGATAAAGCAAGTATCATGGGGGTAAGTACACGAAACATTGCGCAAACTCTGCAATACGGACTGAGCGGCCAGCGTATGGGCTACTTCTACATGAACGGAAAGCAATATGAAATATTGGGAGAAATCAACCGCCAGCAACGCAACAAGCCTGCCGACCTGAAAGGTATCTATATCCGTAGCGATAAAGGTGAGATGGTTCAGTTGGATAATCTTATTGAGCTGACCGGAGGTATCGCTCCGCCGCAATTGTACCGTTACAACCGCTTTGTCTCCGCTACCATTTCTGCCGGACTTGCCGACGGAAAAACTATCGGACAGGGACTGGACGAGATGGACAAGATAGCCAAAGAGACACTGGACGAGACTTTCCGTACCGCACTGACCGGAGATTCCAAAGAGTATCGGGAAAGTTCTTCCAGCCTGATGTTCGCCTTTGTATTAGCTATCCTACTGATTTACCTGATTCTAGCTGCTCAGTTCGAGAGTTTCAAGGACCCGCTGATTGTCATGCTTACCGTGCCCCTCGCCATTGCCGGAGCCTTGGTATTCATGTACTTTGGCGATATCACTATGAATATCTTCAGCCAGATCGGTATCATCATGCTGATTGGATTGGTGGCGAAGAACGGTATTCTTATCGTAGAGTTCGCCAATCAGAAACAGGAAGCTGGAGAAGACAAGATGGAAGCCATCAAGGATGCTTCCCTGCAACGCCTGCGTCCCATCCTGATGACCAGTGCGTCCACTATTCTGGGTCTGATACCGCTGGCATTCGCCACAGGCGAAGGTTGCAACCAGCGTATTGCCATGGGGACAGCCGTAGTAGGTGGCATGTTGGTATCCACATTCCTGACTATGTATATCGTACCTGCCATATACAGTTACGTATCTACTAACCGAAGTAAGTTAAAGAAATCATGAAACGTACCATTTTATCCCTCATAATGACCGGTTGCGTCTCGCTTGTTTTGCAGGCGCAAGCACCCAAATCTTATACATTAAAATCATGCCTGGAATACGGGCTTCAGAATAATTACTCGCTGCGCATCACCCGCAACGAGGAACAAGTCACCAAGAACAACGCCACGCTGGGCAATGCGGGCTACCTGCCTACCGTCGACCTTTCGGCAAGCTATAAAGGAACCGTAGATAACACCGACAGCAAAGTGCGCGCCACCGGAGAACACCTCAAAGAAAACGGTGTCTTCGACCAAACCATGAATGTGGGTCTGAACCTGAACTGGACCATCTTCGACGGTTTCAACATCACCGCCAACTACCAGAAACTGAAAGAACTGGAACGGCAAGGCGAAACGAATACCCGCATCGCCGTAGAAGACCTAATAGCCAACATTGCAGCGGAATATTATAACTACGTACAGCATAAAATCCGTTTGAACAATTTCCGTTATGCCGTATCGCTTTCCAAAGAACGCCTACGCATTGTGGAAGAGCGTTATCACATCGGTAACTTCTCCCGTCTGGACTACCAGCAGGCAAAAGTAGACTTCAATGCCGACAGCGCACAGTATATGAAACAGCAGGAGCTTCTGCATACCTCCCGCATCCAGTTAAACGAACTGATGGCAAACGAAGATGTAGACCAGCCAATCATCATTCAGGACAGCTTGATTAATGCAGACGGCGGCCTGAACTTCGAGGAACTGTGGAACGCCACCCTGCAAACCAATGCTTCTTTATTGAGAGCACACCAGAATAACACTCTTGCTCAACTGGATTACAAAAAAGTTTGTTCGCGCGACTATCCTTACCTGAAGATGAACGGTGGTTATGGCTATACTTTTAATAAATATGATATTGCTACCAACATTCAGCGCGGAAACCTCGGAGCTAACTTTGGTTTAACCATCGGATTCAATTTGTTCGACGGGAACCGACGCCGAGAACGCAATAACGCCCGAATCGCCATTCAAAATGCCCGTTTGGAACGTGAACAACTGGAACAGGCATTGCGCGCCGATCTGAGTAACCTATGGCAGGCTTATCAAAACAATCTTCAGATGCTAAACCTGGAACGCCAAAATCTAATAGCCGCCAAGGAGAACCATGAGATTGCCATGGAACGCTATATGCTGGGAAACCTTTCCGGTATCGAAATGCGTGAAGCACAAAAAAGTCTCTTGGATGCGGAAGAGAGAATCCTTTCTGCTGAGTATAACACAAAGTTATGTGAAATCTCTTTGTTGCAAATCAGTGGAAAAGTGACAAAATACCTGGAATAAAACAATTATTCCCCATCAGGCGAATACTTTTCCCCTACTTTTGTCGCCATAGAACTATAAAAACAACGAGCATGAAAAAGATTTGCCTGTGTTGCCTGGCTTTGTTATGCCTGACAAACGTATTTGCACAAGAGACCGTAAACTACAAAGAGAAGAAGTCCTATAAAACTTGGGTGAAAATGGCACCTAAGTTAGACGACGAATTCTTTAAAACTACTGAGGCCATCCGCATTGGCGACAATGTATTGCTTTATCAACAGACCACCGGCGGTTGGCCCAAAAACATCTACATGCCTGCCGAACTGACAGAACAAGAACGTGAAGATGTACTTGCCTCCAAGGATGACGTAAACGAAAGTACAATAGATAACGATGCAACCAGCACGGAAATAGAATACCTCTCCCGCCTGTATCTGGCCACCAATACCGAAAAGTACAAAGATGCCGCTCTGGATGGTATCCGTTATATCCTCAAAGCTCAATATCCCAATGGTGGCTGGCCGCAATTCTGGCCCCGTCCCAAAGGTTATTATACTCATATCACTTACAATGATAATGCAATGGTAAATGTTATGGAGCTACTTCGTCAGATATACGAGAAGAAAGCTCCATACACATATGTACCCGACAGCATCTGCGACCATGCCCGCACCGCTTTCGATAAAGGTGTGGAATGTATCCTCAAAACGCAGGTTATCATAAACGGCAAGCCCACCGTGTGGTGTGCACAGCATGATGAGCATACCCTTGCCCCTGCCAAAGCACGTGCCTACGAACTCCCTTCCCTAAGTGGTGCCGAATCGGACAACATCGTCATCCTGTTAATGTCTCTGCCTAATCCTTCAAAAGAGGTTATCGCATGTATAGAGAACGCAATCGAATGGTTCAAAATATCAAAGATTGAGGGGATGAAGAAAGAGTTCTTCACGAATGATGAAGGTAAAAAAGACTTCCGCATGGTTCCGTGCACGGATTGCCCTCCCTTGTGGGGACGTTTCTATACTTTAGAAGACAACCGTCCTTTCGTTAGCGACCGCGATGGAGTGAAGAAGTTCGATATTTCAGAAATCGGGTATGAGCGCCGCAACGGATACAGTTGGTATAATAGTGACGGGGTGAAGGTATTTAAGAAGTACGAGCAGTGGAAAAAGAAAAATAACAAACCCTGATATAGGAAATTCATTTTATGCATTCCGGGCAAGTGATTATTCGCCCGGAATACAACGCAGCACTTCCCCTATTCATTAACCGACCTACACATTCTGCTCTCTCTGCAACCTTTCTATATAATCGCTCGGAGATATCTTCTCAATACTGGCAAAGTAGCGATAGAAGCTGGAGCGTGAAGTAAACCCACTCATAAACATCAGCTCTTTCACAGTCAAATCTTTCCGTAATGAAGCCTGTTCTTTGAAGTATTGCAGGCGATTGAAATTGATATAATCCCGGAAACCCGAAAAACCATTGTAGCGCAAAGCCTTATTAAAGCGATGCTCGTTGGTACCCATATCTGTCAACACATCCTGCAATGAATATTGTGGATTGGTGAAAGGCGTATATGCTTTCATGAACACCTGTAATTGCTCGCTGAGTTCAAGTACTACAGGCGATACTTCAATTTCCTTTATGGCCTCTATCTCTTTCTCGCTTAAATCATCTGTCGGCAACGGTGGCAAAGAAAGCGGATTATCATTACGAAGATAAAGTATATTCAGAAAAATAGTAGGCAGCACAACAAAATAACCAAAAAGGTTGAAACATAAGCCACTGGTTCCCAGCATCAGCCAGATATACCCCGACATAATCAGCCCAAAACATCCCATATAGATATACATTCCCCTACTCTGCTTTCGCCGGATAGGTATCCATTTCTTGAAATAAGGAAGAAGAAAATTCAGGGAGGGCATCAATACGCTGACGATAAACAACATCAACCTGACCACCACATCCTGCTTATCCAGATTCTCCCCAATGGCAGCAAACGATTTCAACATGGTGTATTGCCCGTTGAAGAACTGAAAGCAACAAGATACACAGACAATCAGCAATATGGGAATACTATAATTGATAATCCTCGTCAAAGTCATCCATCCCGGTTTAAGCGCAGCAATGGGAAAAAGCGAAAAAAGCTGGAAGAAGAATATCACACGGACAATGTGCCAGATGGAAAGATGATCCATAGGTACTTCCACAAAACGGGGTATCCCCTCTACCCCACGACTGAAAAGCCACATCCATTCAATATTGTCGCACAAGAGAAGAAGTGACAAGGTAGTAGACAACATTCCCCAGCCCCGACGGATTTTACTCTCGGAAGAATGCGCCCAGATAATCCCGCCTGTAACAAGGCCGACAACATCGAGCAACAGCTCTATAAACAACATGATTACACTGGTCATTTTTCCTTCTGCTTTTTATTTTACAGGTGTTCGTATATCCAACATTTTTATAACGGCGCAAAGTTATAAAACTTATCAACTGCGAAGCAATAGATACCACCTTTTTAGTCCCATTTTCAAGTACTATCAAGTACCACTTTAGCCATTCCACCCAAAGTGGGACGCTTTTGGAGGGGCAAAGCAATTCGGTATAGATGGAAATGGGGATATTTGCATACATAAATCAAACCACCATACACGTCACCCTAATACATTATTAAAAGAACATGGAAAAAGAAATTATTATCAACAACCAGTTGAATGAGCTCAGTCGTATTTCCCAGTTTATGGAAGAGTTAGGAGTATCGCTGAGTATCCCCTCGGAAATCGCGATGAGCATAAATCTCGCCATCGAAGAAATAATAGCCAATATCATCCAACGTTCCTATCCGGACGGAAAATCAGGGGAAATCGAGCTTCAGGCATACATCACTCCCGGGAGGCTGATTTTCCAGATCATAGATGAAGGAGTCGCCATCGACCCGTTCCACAAGAGCAACCCGGATGAAAAGCCGTCGCTTGAAGAACAACTCACCAAAGGATTGGGACACTTCCTTATTCATCGCACAATGGACGAAGTAAGCTACAAGACTACAAGCACGCAAAACTTACTGAGCTTAGTGAAACGGCTGGACATCGACTTCAAGCCGGATGCCCTGCTCGATACTAACATTTGCCGGGTAGACGGTATCATTGTACTGGACATAAAAGGCCGCCTGGATACCGCCAATGCCCGTGACTTCAGCATAGCCATACAACCTTTGCTGCAAGAAGAAAAGCCCAATATCATCATCAACTGCGAGCAGATGTCCTATATCAGCAGCTCCGGCCTACGGTACTTTCTCATTCTGCAAAAGAGTGTGCAGAAGAATCAGGGAAGTCTTTTCATCGAAGCCATGAAACCGGAAATCAAACACATCTTTGAGATGACAGGCTGCACTTCCCTCTTTAATATCCGATAAAAAACATGATGAAAAGATTCATTTCCAGCATCTTATTGCTGACCTCACTGCTGGCCACATGCAAAGCTCAGGCACAAGGCATCACACTCACTCCCAAATGGACCGCACAAGCACAATTCGCAGGTTACTATGCAGCAAATAAGCTGGGGTTCTATAAAGAAGAAGGGATTGACGTGCGCGTACAGCATCCCGCCATCTCAGAAAGTTCCTTTTCATTTATGGAGAAAGGACGCGCCCTGGTGGTAGTTATGAATCTTTCATACGCATTCATGGAACGGCTTGCAGGAGCACGCGTAGTAAATGTCATGCAGACTTCGCAGGAAAACAGCCTGATGCTTATCAGCCATTCTCCGCTGACGGGTGCCAAATCTTTACAGAAACAGAAAATAGCCGTCTGGAATCATCTGAGCCAGAAACTGCTTGACCAGCTTGCCCTGCACTACAACCTGAAACAAGTGGAGTGGATACGCTTCAATAGCGGAGTCAATATCTTCCTCTCCAGAGCTGCCGACCCTTGCCTGGTGGGAAGTTATAATGAATATATCCAGTTATCGGAGTACGGAATGAATGTTGATTCCATATACTCCATACGCCTTGCCGACTATGGTTACAACCTGCCCGAAGACGGGCTCTACGTCAGCGAAGAGTTTTATATCCAATACCCGGAAATCGTGCATAAACTGGTTAAAGCCAGCATACGCGGCTGGACATGGGTCAACGAACATCAGGAAGAAGCCCTCGACATGGTTATGGAAGAAGTAAAGCGTAATAACGTAGGTACCAATCGCTACCACCAGCGTAGAATGCTGGAAGAGGTACTCCGCCTTCAAATGGACCGACAAAGCAGACAACGTACCTACCGCCTCAGCCGGGAAGGATTTGAACAAGCTGTCAAGATACTAACCCCAGCAGGAACCAATGCAAGCAGTATCCGCTACGAGGATTTTGTAAAGTGAATGCCAGTCCATATACTCTAATTATATACCATCCTCATGAAATCATTTTTTTCCCCTTCATTTGCCACCAAACTAAGCATCTACGTACTGTCGTTCACGTTGGTAGTCTTCACCTGCATCATGGTGATGTTCTACAACTACAGCCGAAAGCAAATAACAGAAGATGCCATAGATCATGCACACGGACTACTCCGAAACACAGCTACACAAATTAGCGGCGAACTGCAGATTGTAGAAGCAACCCTCGAACAGTCCGTCTGGATTGTGGAGAAAAATCTGAGCACTCCCGATTCGCTGAAAGATGTCCTCACAGCCATTGTGAAGAATAACAGCCTGATTGTAGGAAGCGGCATCGCTTTCGTTCCCGGATACTATAAGGAGAAAGGAAAATACTTCATGCCTTATGCATTCAGCATCAATGAGCAAAAAGAAGAGATATATAAATACCAGAAACTGGGCGGCGCAGATTATGACTATCCCTGCATGGACTGGTATCTGATACCTAAATTGCTGAAAAATAGCTACTGGAGCGAGCCTTACTACGACACCGGAGGCGGAAACACCATAATGAGTACATACGCGCTACCCCTATGTGACAAACAGGGAGAAGTGTACGCCATATTCACCGCCAACATCTCCCTCTCTCGCTTTACAGATATGGTAAATGAACTTAAACCTTATCAATCCAGTTATACCTTCCTGCTCAGCCGGAATGGCAGCTTCCTTACACATCCCGACCGTGCAAAGATAATGAACGAAACCATTTTCTCCGTCGCTCTTGGCGCCAAGGATACCCAGGAGGAAGAAATCGGACACAACATGCTTGCCGGAGTGACGGGAACAGCACAGTTCAACAATGCCAATCAGAGTTCATATGCCCTCTACACGGATATCCCCAACTGTGGGTGGTCTGTGTGTACAGTCTGCCCCAGCCAAGTGGTTCTCCACAGTCTGGATACTACCTCACACCGCATCATCTACATCTTCCTGGCGGGAATGCTGGTGCTACTTCCGCTGATATACCAAATCATACATAGTTTGGTGCGCCCCCTCAGGAAGTTCTCTGAATCCGCCCGCTCCATTGCTACGGGACGTTTTGATGTAGAGATTCCCGAAGTGCATTCCAAAGATGAAATAAAGGACCTACACGACTCACTGGTCTATATGCAACAGTCACTATCGGGGTACGTCTCTGAATTGCGGACCACCACGGCCTCCAAAGAGCGCATCGAAAGCGAATTGTCCATAGCCCGCGAAATACAGATGGGAATGATTCCCAAAATCTTCCCCCCTTATCCAGAACGGGACGACGTGGACCTGCATGCTATACTACATCCTGCTAAAGAAGTGGGCGGCGACCTTTATGATTTCTTCATCGACCACGACCGCCTATACTTTGTCATCGGCGACGTTTCTGGTAAAGGTGTTCCGGCCTCTCTGTTCATGGCCATTGCCCGAAGCCTGTTCCGCACCCTCGCCCAACAGGCAACTTCACCCGCAGAAATCATGGCTAAGATGAATCGTTCCATTGCCGAAAATAATGAAGCTAATATGTTTGTCACCCTCATCATCGGCATACTGGACTTGAAAACCGGGAACCTGCGTTTCTGTAATGCCGGACATAATCCGCCTATTATAATAGGTGTAGACGGTAAACCTGTCCTGCTACAAGCAAAGATACAATTGTTTGTGGGAGTACTTGAAGATATGGAATACACCGACGAAGTAATCACTCTTGCAAAAGGTGATCGTCTCTTCCTCTATACAGACGGGGTAACCGAAGCCGAGAATGCCTCTAAAGAACTCTATGGAGAAGAACGCCTGTTATCTACTTTGGCTGCTCTGGGCACTTACGATGTACGCATCATAGTAGATACAGTGGTCCGTTCCGTAGCCAACCATGTGCAGCAGGCAGAGGCAAGCGATGATATAACCATCCTGTTAATTCATTACGAACCTAATACAACAAAACCATAACACCATGGAGAAAGAAATTAGAATCACCAACGAACTGGACGAAATCACAGTGTTGGCAGACTTTGTAGAAGAACTCTGTTCCAATCTATCCTTACCGGCAGAAATCACCATGCACATCAATTTGGCACTGGAAGAAGCCGTTAGCAACGTCATTATGTACGCCTACCCGCAAGAGGAACATCATGAAATCCGACTGAAAGCCAGCCTGACAGACAACCAATTAATTTTCTTACTGACAGACAAAGGATTCTTGTTCGATCCAACCAACGCTTCCTATGCCGATATCACTATCCCCATTGAAGAACGTTCCATAGGCGGACTGGGAATATTCCTCATACGAAGCATCATGAACGAAGTATCCTATCAACGTCTAGACGGAGAAAACCGCCTGACAATGAAGAAGAACCTTGAATTGGGATAGTTTACAAACTATCCCATCACCCATTTCGTCTTCTTCCCGAAGCAACGGTACGCCATTGCCACCAGGAACCAAGACACACCAAATGCCAACACTGCTGCGGCAGGTATCTGCAAATACAATGGAATACCTACTGCTCGCATCAGCACCACTGCCGGCCCCGTGAAGAAGTAGTGTATCATATAAATTCCGAAACCGCAAAGCGTCAAGTTGGACAAGGCTTTTATCACCCGCTCCGAACGGACGTTTACTCTCTTGGCCCACATAAACACCGGAATAGTCATCATCACCACGTTCAGCGAACAGTAGGTGAAGAACAGTTCCAACATCTCATCCGTCAAGTCCGGCAATGCCGTCATGTGGCGGAAACCGAAAAAAGTCACCGCATATCCCACCGCAAACATAGGAACACCTATCAGTACAGACTGACGTCCTGTCCAGTCATGGTTTCTCAGGTAGTGTCCCAAAAGCAGATAGCCATTGAAACCTGCGAAATAGTAAAGCATGCCAAACGAGTTCCATGAGCACGTACCCCATAAGTATTTCGCCACGAACTCATTATAATAAGGTATGAGCAACGTCACTCCCCATGCCACCAAGAACCAAAGTTTGGCACGTTCCGATGCCTTCTCCACCCAAGCGGAGAATATCGGCAGATAGAGATAAAGCCCTATCAGCAGATAGATGTACCACATGTGCACATCGAGAAGGGAGAAATTGAAAGGCAACTCCGCAACATAGCCCAAGCTAACGGCAAGCGACTGGCGCATCACCTCCTCACCCGAATAGGGGAAGAAGTCGAGAATTACCCTCGGTTCCACTCTCAGCAGTCCTGTAATCCATGGGAAAAGATTATAAATCACCGACCAGATAAGAAATGGAAAGAGCACTCGCGGAATACGTTTCTTATAGAATACAGACGTGTCGCCACGCACCGGAAGCAACAACGCTCCTGTTATCATCACAAAAAGGGGCACACACGGACGCAACACCGCTCCATAGACGGCCCCCCAGAATTTTATATCTGCAATGTCGGGAGCCGTTCCCGGATAGAAGTTGAAAGGGTCTGTGCAGTGGCAACAAACAACGGTAAACATAGCTATCAGTCGCACGACGTCCAGCCAGACAACACGGGAGTCCGCTTTCGGGGAAATGTGAGGAGTAGTCAGTTCCATAATATGAATAAGATTAATCAGATTTTTGAAGCCGTAAAGATAGGAATTAGTATTGGCATGTAATGACATCTTATTGTTTTTCTACGGTCTTCCTACCTAAAATCAAAGGGAAGCCTGCACGATTAATCAGAAGCAGTACACCTTGTCTATTCTCATAGGTATGAGAATAAACAAAGAAAGCTGTCCCGAAGAAGTAATTAACCTCTTGGGGCAGCTTTCAATTAATCTATAGAAAAACGTTTCTTACTTACTACAATTCCACGGTTTCAGTTGCTTGAAGAAGTCGTTGCCCTTATCATCTACCAAGATGAATGCCGGGAAGTCTTCCACTTCAATCTTCCAGATGGCTTCCATGCCGAGTTCGGGATACTCTACGCATTCGATACTCTTGATATTGTTCTGCGCCAGGATAGCGGCAGGACCACCGATAGACCCAAGATAGAAACCGCCGTATTTCTTGCAGGCATCCGTCACCTGTTGACTACGGTTACCCTTGGCAAGCATAACCATGCTGCCGCCATGGCTTTGGAACAGTTCTACATACGAGTCCATGCGTCCCGCAGTAGTGGGGCCCATAGAGCCGCAAGCCATTCCGGTAGGAGTTTTGGCAGGACCGGCATAGTAAATAGGATGGTCTTTGATATATTGCGGCAGGTCTTCACCACGGTCCAGACGTTCTTTCAGTTTGGCATGTGCAATGTCGCGACCTACGATAATCGTACCGTTCAGTGACAGACGGGTAGCTACCGGATACTTAGTCAACTCTTTCAAAATATCTGCCATCGGTTGGTTCAGGTTAATCTTCACTACAGCACCTTCGCCTGCATGACGCATTTCTTCCGGAATCAGTTCGCCCGGATTACTGTCCAGTTTCTCAATCCAGATGCCTTCTTTGTTAATCTTGCACTTGATGTTACGGTCAGCAGAGCAGGAAACACCCAAACCTACCGGACAGGAAGCACCGTGACGGGGCAGACGGATGATGCGTACATCATGAGCGAGGTATTTACCACCAAACTGTGCACCGAGGCCAATCTTATGAGCTTCCGCCAATACTTCCTTCTCAAGTTCCACATCGCGGAATGCACGACCATATTCATTACCTGTAGTGGGCAATTCATCGTAGTAATGCGTGGAAGCCAACTTCACAGTCAACAGGTTCTTCTCGGCAGAAGTACCGCCGATAACGAAAGCGATGTGATAAGGGGGGCAAGCAGCCGTACCCAATGTTTTCATCTTCTCAACGAGGAAAGGAACCAATGTTCCGGGGTTCAGAATGGCTTTTGTTTCTTGATACAGGTAAGTTTTATTAGCCGAGCCACCACCTTTGGTTACGCAGAGAAATTTGTATTCCATGCCTTCGGTGGCTTCAATATCAATTTGTGCGGGAAGGTTACACTTCGTGTTCACCTCGTCGTACATATTGAGCGGAGCATTCTGAGAGTAACGCAGGTTTTCTTCGGTATATGTCTTGTAAACACCCAGTGAAAGGGCTTCTTCATCGCAGTAGCCCGTCCATACCTGTTGTCCCTTTTCGCCATGAACGATAGCCGTACCGGTGTCCTGACAGAAGGGAAGTATCCCCTTTGAAGCTACTTCCGCATTGCGCAGGAAGGTAATCGCTACATATTTATCGTTATCACTTGCTTCGGGGTCGCTCAATATCTTAGCAACTTGCTCATTGTGCGAACGGCGCAACATAAATGACACATCGCGGAAAGCTGTGTTAGCCATTGCCGTAAGACCTTCTTTTTCAATCTTCAGCATCGGTTTTCCTTCAAACTCGCTTACGGACACATAGTCTCTTGTAAGCAGATAATACTCAGTCTTGTCTTCCCCATGCTCAAACATAGGTTGATAGTGGAACGGAGGTGTTGTTGCCATAATTACTCGAATATTAAATTAATGAATTGTAGAGCAAAGGTAAGAACTATTATTGAAATATTTCTTTAATTAGAGTGAAAATGATGCCACCCTTTGCATACGCTCTATCAATTCATCACCCAGCGCCGTCTTATCTTCAATATGTTTCAGCACTGCCATAACAAACGGATTGCTCTCGAAATCTCCACGCACTTGCTCGAAGTCCATTTCTTTCTCCGCACGCGAACCATCAGCACCGAAGCCTGTCATGGAAGCCAGGGAGAATTCTTTTTTGGCATCGTTGTACACCATGCGGTCCAGTCCCACTACAGCTTCTTTCCACTTCTCTACTATGCGGATGATATCTCCTGTAGTTATATTCTCAGGCTTGATTCCGTAGAATTCTTCCAACTTTTCATAAGCCCACGTCCACTCGTAAGTGTAGTAATTCTGGTGCATCTTCTCAAACTCCGCATTGATATACTTCAGGCGGTCTACTTTGCCGCACTCTATGTCATTAATCAACGCATCTATTTCACTTTTCGGAGCTATCAGACCGGAAATGTCCACCCACTCACCGCTACCTATCGGAGTTTCGGGTTTCAAGCGGGCACGTATTTCTTCATTACTCTTGAAGTCTATTCCTTCCAGACGTTTAATGACGGAGTTACCAAGGAATTTATGAATAGCTATCTCATAGAATTGAATACCTTTCACCAAAGCCGAGTTACGTATTTTTGCACTGTGGAAGGAGTAGATATCGGAAAGCTCTCCCGAAGCATGACGCAAGTTCTGCAACGTTTCCCGCCCCTTGAACATCTTCTGAACAGTGTAGGGACTGAGCAGGTTATAATTGATAAAATCCAGTTTATTCGTATCCGTACGCTTGTCACGCTTCGGCCACTTCTGTGCATCACGGATGGTTCCCACACTGCGCAGGTTGACACCCGGCACAAGATAAGTCGTATTGTTCTGCTCTATCAGATAAGAGAAAGGCAGGTTGGATGTATCGGAATGATTAACGTGGCGTCCCATCACCAGTGAGAAAGCACCTACACGGGCGGGCCACAGGATGTAAGAGTCAGAAGTAGTCTTGGCTCCACGCTCCAGCGTTCCCTGATGAATCGGCCCTAACTTATACATATGGTTACTCTGGTTGGAGCCCGAACCGGCATTCATGAATGAGAACATACCGGCAATCAGCAAAGTGGATTTATGGTGTGTCACCGTGAACGGTCCGGCAAAGATGGCACAGGCTTCACCATTCTCTCCCTGACAGTTACTGAAAAAAAGCGATTCGGATGCTGAATAATTGTGTCCCAAGCGACAAGCCTGCCCCACAAAACAGCGGCTCAACATGGCCCCGTCGTCTATATGCGAACCGGAAGAAATGATAAAGTCGTCGCAAATAACTCCGTGACCGATATGCACCGGTGCTTCTTCATTGCTATTGACACTACCATTAAAGAGGCGGCATGTTCCACAAATGCGGCAATAATCTCCGATGCGCACATTCTTGATAGAACCGGTGTTGAGTATCATCACATGATTGCCGATAGTGCCCACCGCAGAAGCATGCTTATTGGAATAAAAATCAGTGATGGCTTTCATCCGACAAATCAATTCCGGACGGTGACGGTAAAGGGCCAGGATATAAGCCTGATGCGCAGAAAGCTTATCATTGATAAGCACTTCACGTCCACCGGTTTCATTCAGCACAGACACCTCTACCCCATTACCGAATTTACTCAATCCATCCACCAGGATGATATCTACATTCTCAATGAATGTATCATGCCCGATTTCATAATTAGCAATATAGTTCTGGATATTCTCTATGCAGCAATTGTCCCCCACAGTGACATTGTGGAGCGTTACATGGCGCAAACCGGAATGTTTCTTAATCCCTCCCGGCAATGTGAATTCTGATTGAAACACACCCAAACGTACACTCCCCGAAAAGCGGGTATGATGCACAAATTCGGTAGCAAAGTTTTCCGCTACCGTTACTTTCCCCCAATCATCCGCCAGACACGACTGGCTTTTCAACCGAAGTACTTCGTCTTCAGTTAAACGTCTATAATTCATGACCAACCAATTTTAGTTATCAGTCATCAGTTATTAGTTGTTTGCCGCTGTTAACCTTCTAGCAAATAACTAATAACTAACAACTTAAATTATTCTTCCTCTTCTTCGTAGGTCTGATAAAGAAAATCGTTGTAAGGGTACTTCTGTACGTGCAACTCTTTCACACGTGCGTAAACCACACTCTTGAGTTCCTCTAAATTGATTTTTTCGCGGGCAGAAATAAAGAGGCAGTTATCCTCCATCTTTGCCATCCACGTCTTCATCAGTTCCTCGAGTGTTAAGTTTTCCTTTGTTCTGGGGGTAAGGTCGTCAGACGCTTTCTCGACATAAGTGTAAGCGTCTATTTTATTAAATACTAATATCATTGGCTTACCGGCTGCACCAATATCCGCCAATGTTTTATTGACTACTTCTATCTGTTCTTCAAAATCCGGATGCGAAATGTCCACAATGTGCAACAGCAAGTCCGCTTCGCGCACCTCATCCAGTGTTGATTTAAAGGAGTCTACCAAATCCGTCGGCAACTTACGAATGAAACCAACCGTATCTGAAAGCAGGAATGGCAGGTTATCGATTATCACCTTGCGCACAGTAGTATCCAACGTTGCAAACAGCTTGTTTTCAGCAAATACTTCGCTCTTGGCAAGCAAGTTCATCAAAGTGGATTTACCCACATTGGTATACCCCACCAATGCCGCACGAATCATACGTCCGCGATTCTTCCGCTGGGTTGACTTCTGTTTATCTATTTCTGCCAGACGTTCTTTCAACAACGACATACGATTCAGGATGATACGGCGGTCCATTTCCAACTGCGTTTCACCCGGACCACGAAGTCCCACGGAACCTTTACCGCCACCGGCGCCGGAACCACCACCTTGGCGTTCCAAGTGAGTCCACAAACGTTGCAGACGAGGGAGCATATACTTGTATTGTGCCAGCTCCACCTGAGTTTTCGCATTGGCAGTCTGTGCCCGCATGGCAAAAATATCGAGAATAAGCGAAGTACGGTCCAATATCTTGATTTTCAACTCCGCTTCAATGTTACGTATCTGTTTCGCAGAAAGCTCATCGTCGAAAATCACCATACCGATTTCGCGTTCAGCTTCCTCCTCGTTCCGGATATATTCTTTAATTTCTTCCAGTTTACCTTTGCCGACATAGGTCACAGAATGTGCCTGGTCCAACTTCTGAGTAAACCGTTTCACTACTTCCGCCCCGGCTGTCTCAGCCAAGAATGCCAGTTCATCGAGGTACTCGTTCGTCTTGCGCTCATCCTGTGTTTTCGTGATGAGACCAACCAATACCGCCGTTTCTGCCTGTACTTCGGAGATTACAAATTCTTTCATTTACTATACCTTATTTATATATATGTACTATTAGCGGCGGCAAATATAATTATTTTTGCAGAAATCCTTCAGAAATCTTTTCATTTAATTCAGAAACGATGTCCTTATAATCAGCCCGTCTGCCGCACGCATGTATTTCTAATAACGGATATTTATCGGCAATGTTCGCCAATAAATCTTCCATAGAGGGAGCGGCCGGAAGTTTACTATACTCTTCATAAGTATAGGTAAGAAAAGCTACATTAGGGCCTATTCCTCTATTATCCAACCAGTAGCCTTGTACTAAAGGAGTAGGCAGACAGAGTTCTTTTCCTCTAAACAAATCCTTCGGGTGAGGATAAGAGACAATCCGGCTGCGTCCCCCATCCATTATCACAGGAACCAGATTGGAATAATCCGCTTTCATTTTATAAATGTAGACCACAGGAGAGGTGGAGGCAGGAGAGCCTCCCATTATCAAATCCTTCCGGGTATCTTGCTGGTTCATGGATATTTCTTCTGTCTTCACATTCTCTTTCTTTGATTGTTTTTTGCTTGTACCGCATGCTGACACTCCCAGCAATAAGCATAAGATTAAAACAGAAACAACTAATTTATATTTTATCATAGTGCACCTTCATTCTACGAATTACTTTAACTTGAGAAGCAAATATACGTAAATAATAACAAATAGGGCACAATTAGCCCAAAATATCTGTAAAAGAAAAGGGAAAAGGCTATTCAACATACCCTTTCCCCATCTTTCAAAGCAATTATTGTGCAATCTTATTTCTTTATAAATTTGCTCCGATATATTTTTCCATCAACGGATTGTAAAATAACAATATAATATCCGGCTGTTAATCTTCCTACTGAAACAGAATACTCATTGCCTGTAGTATCACTCAATACCTGCTGCAAGACTTTCTGACCGGAAACGTTATAGATGCTGATATTACTTGCCGCAACAGAGGTGTGAACACGAAGTACATCTTCTACGGGTTGCCCATAAATAACAACAACGTCTTTATCAACGACTTCATCCTCAATACCAGTGATTGAACTTACGGTAAAGCTTAACACAGCCAATGGCTTGTCACCATTATACTGACCATTCGCCTCAGGTTTATATAGATTTACAGTATATTTTCCTTCTCCTACCATCGGATCTATTTCCATCATAAAGTTCAGCGATTTGCCTTCCTCTACAAACACTTCAGCATAATGTAAATTGGTTGTGCTATTTTCTCCTACCTTAAAAATAGCTGCCATCAACTTTTCATCATATACATTGCCGATACCACTCAATGATAAATCAGCTGACAGTTTCAACGTTTCTCCTTCTTTCAATTGATTATTCTCCAGACGGATATTCTTCGCAACCAAAGTTGGTGAGCCTGTTGCTTTATTTACAGTAACAGTATTTGCCGCATCAGTCATGAACCACCAATAATCTCCCCACTGGATAGCCGGGCATATATAGTAATCACCAGCTGATAAATCTAAAGCCTGCGAATAGGTTTGCAAATCACCGGAAAGCAACAGTTCTTTATCTACCGTGCCCAGAGGCAACAATACTTGGTCTTCACCAACAAGAGCAAGCGCATTTTGCGCTTCATCCTTAGTAAGGAACACAACAGCCATCTGCCCATACAGTTCTGTCGTCGTACTCTGATTGGTCAACAGCACACGGAAATCTCCTCTGCGACCACCATACAAATTATGCAATGACTCCACACTTCCGATGATTTCATCTCTTTTCAGACTTCCGGAGAACGGAGTCAATACACACTTTTCACCAGTCACTACAAGTGTAAACTGAGTTTCGTTGCCTACAATACCACGTACTCGACTCCATCGGGTTTCCCGTTCATCTTTAGTCGCCATGTAAAGTGCATATGTGCCATCTGCCAAGCTCTTCGGAATGGTTACGTCGGAAAGCGTCATACTGTTTGTCCCATAATTACTCTTCACATCTCCGATAGCAGTTTTGCCCAAACTCAACTGTTCACCTCCTTTTTCTGCAATGAGTGCCAATTGCCCATTCTTGAGCATCGAAGTCATATTAAACATTTTAGTAATGGTAATCGCAAATTTTTCTTCCTTGGTCACTTCCAGCTTGCTCGCCTCAAGCTTTGACAAATAGAAACGTGAGACATAAGTCATGGATTCCGAAGAGGGCTGCATTCCGGTAATCATACCTTGCCCAAAAACGAATCCGCCTCCCAAATTAGTTCCACCGCCAATACCCGGTGAAGAAGGATTCAAGGAAGTTACTTCAAAATAACCATTATTAGCTCCTCCCCAACCCCAGTTGACATGCACCATATCCTGAGCATCGTAACCATCAAACACAAATTCGTGCCCCACGTCGATTGAAGCTCCATTATAAAGTACCGGACGCCCTTCACTTAATTCTTTTTTTATCATATCCATCCACTCGGTGGAAGTGAAATATTCACGAGATACATAGCCCAGATTCTCATTATATCCAAAGTAATCAATCAAGGCCTGAGCCACCGCTCTGGAAGAAGCTCCCGAACCGTTAGGGGAATAGACCATTTCTACAGCTACTCCACAAGCATACATCAATTCAGCCACAGCATCGGCTTCTTCGGCTGTATATGCACCGCGAACGTACTGGGGCAACATCTTATCCCAGCGAAAAGTGGTATTCCCATAATTAAACGAACACGTCTGACCATCTTTAAGCTTATAAGAGTGTGCACCCTTACCTTTTACCGGATATTCATAATACTTCATAATCATTGCCATAGCCGTAGCAACACAACCAGTCACACTGCGTTCTGTATCCACAATCGGACAAGCATTTTTATAAGGGGTATCCTGGTCCCAGTTAATGTCACTCATCATCGGATCTACTGTTTCCGGAAAAGTAGCACGAGTCAGAAGCTGAGGTTCAATCACCTCCTGCTTTCCATTGACCAACTCCATATACGCAGCATTATAATTTTCCAACCATCCCCGAAGATTGGATGGAAGATTTTCAGTAACAAAACCTCCATTGTCCGAATAACCAAGTACAGATTTCATACGGTCGTCACCAGATACTATGACATAAGCAGATTGTGCATTATTGTAGACATAGAAAGCAACTCCCTCCGCACCACGGGTAGATGCGGATTTCAGTAAATCGCCGGAAACGGCAACCAATTGGACATCTGCAACATTACGAGTTACAACACCGGACGACTGCATAAAGAAGGTGCGAGCTATAGAAAGAGCTTCTTCCGGAGAACGTTGAGCAGTCCATGCCCTTAAACTACATAAAAGCACTAATAATAAGAGTAGTAATTTCTTCATAGGCATAATTTATTAGAGTAATTAAAAAGGAAGTTGCAAAATTACAGTAATTTATTAGCCTACAAAGATTTTCCACTGCTATTTTGCAAATCAATATAAAACGAAGGTGAGTTTAAAGTATCATAAAGCAATTGGCAGACAAAGTTCAAACCTTATCTGCCAATTTTATTTTAAAGTAAAAATATCAGAGCTGCTCTTAATAAATTTACTCCGAATACCTGAAAAAAGTCTTTAATGTGAATTATATAGAACCTTTAAAACATTCTTTCCCTGTCTTATAATATAGAGACCATTCTGTGACAATGCTACGGTACCTTTTCCTCCCTTTATACTTGTTATTTTAACTCCATAGCCGGTATATATATCAATCACCTCATCAAGATTTTCACTGGTGATATCCAGTCCAGTAGCTGTAGTAACAACCTTTAAAGGTTGAATGGATTCAGCTTGTTCAATACCAGTTTCTACATCTTTAATTGTGAAGACAAGTCTCAGCTCATTGCCGGTGAACTGCTTCCATGTATCGTCTTTCCGATAACTTCCTATCGCGTAATACTCTCCTACCGGTAATCCGGGATTTCCGGAGATGGTGATAGTGCTGGAGGCACTACCTGGTATTACGGTATAATCACTTATGCGCGTATAGGGAAGCAGTGCCCCATTTTTGCGTATATAAACAGCAAAGTCGTCTTCATACTTCATTCCTTTATTCTCTACTTGCAGTGTAAAAGTCATCTCTTTTCCTTCCACAGCTTCGCCAACCAGCACAGCTGGAGCAAGTTGGGATAATTCGAACTTACTTCCCGGATTGCTAAGTGAAATACTATTGGCAGTGACTTCTACATTATAATAAGTACTCATATCTTCCAGTCCACGTAGCATACTCGGCTTTTTCTCACCCTCTTTTTGTGAGGCAAAATGAAGTTGATAGCTACCATTGGGTACTGAAGCAGGGATTGTTCCACTTAATGTAATGCTGTTCCATCCACTTCCGATGTTTATACCCGAAAAAGCGCTAGGGTTTGTAAGAAACGTAACAAACTCATCTCCCTGATATAAAGCTAAACCAATAACACCAGTCATAGGCGTAGCAGTGTTCCAGATTTTAGTAAATCTTACACCAACACTTTCATCTCTTGCATATTGGCTCTTTGTAGCTTCCATACTTCCCTCCAATGTGAAACCACTAATTATTTCTCCGGTTGTTTCCGGCTGTACAAGTAACATGATATATTGCATGGCATTATAAGCTCCGCTTCCGCTTCCTGTACCACCAGCTCCCGGCTCCAGAGCACTCAACGAATAATATCCGTTGGCATATCCACTCCAACCCCAATTGAAATGGTACATGTCTTTCTCATCGCATCCATCCAGTACGAACGCATGTCCGCCTCCGGAACTTTGTCCACTATATAGAATAGGACGTCCGGCCATTAATTCCTTTTGAATCATATTCTTCCAGCGCCCTTCGCTATTATAATCACGACCTTCAAAATACATATTAGGATTATATCCGAATTGTTTCGTCAAAGCATTATATTGTTTGAATATACCTGCTCCACTGCCGCCGGCAGCATTCAGATTATAATCCATATCCATAGCAACACCACAATGAAGCATTAATTCGGCTACTGCTTTCTTTTGTTCCTCTGTTGCCGTACTTGTATATTGAGGTAGCATCAATTCCCACTTATAATTAGCCTCCTCATAGTTTACGGAAAGTGTTTTTTTTAGGGTTGCAGTTGTATAACTGTAACTCCCTATTCCCTGTTTGGGGTATTCATAATATTTCATCACCATTGCCAATGCTGTGGCAGCACAGCCGGTAACAGTTTTTTCTCCCCTTTCTTCCGGACAATCCAGATTATACGGGTCTCCCTGATCCCATTCTATTTTATCTAAAAGCGGAGCAATAACCGGAGGTATTGCTCTCGTCGCCGAACTTTGAATCTCGACCGGATTTTCCACGGAACCATCATTTTCATTCATTCGTTCCATCTCAGCTGCATAAAATTCCAGCCAATACTTAGTGTTAGGAGGCAAATGGTCGTAATTCAAGCTTCCTCTATCAGAATATGCTAATACTTCACGCGCACAATCATCACCCGAGATGATGACAAATCCATTATCATTCCCTGTATTAACAATATAATAAGCCGGATAAGCCATAGTACGGGTCTGTATGCTTTCTCCGTTTATCAGTTTCAGCCCTTTTACATCAATGTGCTTCATGGCTACATGAGAACGCACAAATGTACGAGCAATTTCTAATGCTTGTTGCGGGGTGCGTGGAGCCGCAAAAAGCCATCCTGAGCAGATCAGGAAAACAAAAACAAGGGTGACAATAGCTTTTTTCATATTTCAATCATATTAATGATGAAAAGGCTATGCCGTAAAAATAGCATAGCCTTTTCTATACATAAAGTCAATTATTCAAAGAACAATTTAATTTTTCTTCATAGAGCATTCTGCATATACAGCCCAATAGCCTGCATATACTCCGTCCCTAAATACACCTACACCAACAATACCATTCGGATTAAATACGATTTCATCGAATGTCTCATTCCAGGTTGCATCTAAAGATTTTATAAGTCCGCCACTCATATTCATCGGGCATACTCTTACTTCACCTGTAAAACCAAAATTGAGTGTATTGTAAGTTTCACCTTCTATCAACGACAATGTTCCGGCCGTCTTGTTATATTTTACAATCCAAGGGATAGATGCTTTGTATCCTTGCGGATCTGTAAAGCCTTCGAAGATAAACCTCTTTTCCAGATTAGCTTCATCTCCACCATCCGAAACTACAACCGTGAAACTAACAGCAGCACCACTTGCAGCATTAACAGCATTAAATGTCCAGGTACCCATTAGCTTATCGTAAGGTTCTATTTGTTCCTGAATATTTATCTTACAAGAACTTGTTCCAATAGAAGCTCCTTTAGCTCCTGTTATTTCTACTTTAAATGAGCGGTCAAAGTTATCTTCCTTCGTTACAACATCAAGGTAGATTTCTACATTAGCAGTTTCCACACCTGCTGGTATTCTGATTTGTCCAGAGGTAAGAATTACCGTCTTATCATTTTCCATAACTACCCCGGTAACATCTTTCACTGTTACAGTAGCTTCAATAAGACCATTATGATCTCCTGACACCTGAATAGGTACTTGAATACTTCTAACATTCTCCTTCACGTCCATTTCGCCTTGGGCGAATCCGATAGTGGCGCTGCCGGAGTTTATAGCATCATCGTCATCACTACAAGCTACCATCGATAGAGGCAGTAAGAACGCCACCAATATTTTCAAATATTTCATAAACTTATTCTTTTTAAATTAATAACCGGGATTCTGTTGTCCTGCCAATTGCGGATTTGTTTCCATTTCAGCAGATGGAATAGGCCATACGAAGCGATAGTCTCCTGCCGGATATGCAAGTTCTTTTCCATTCGGAACAAGAATATTATTGATGTCCGGATTCTCAGGATGATCAGGATTACGCTGGAAGCCGATACCCCAACGGCGCAAGTCACTCATACGGAACCCTTCACCAACCAACTCTTTCAAACGTTCACTGCGTATTTGTTGAACCAAAATCTGATCAGCATAATTAATCTCTTCATAATCAGCGATACGCTTGCTACGTAATTCATTAAGATATTTGTTTGCCAAAGTCGGATTTGTAGTAGCAGCTGCTTCAGCAGCAATCAGGTAAATTTCACCCATACGGAACATTTTAGGCATATTCACATAATTAGGTGTAGCAGACGTTTTCAAGGCTTCATTACCCGGGAATTTCTTGAATACATAAGCCGGAACATCATTACCATCTACCGCCAGTTTCCACACCGTGAAGAAAGCATCAAAGCGAACATCTTCTTCGTCATACATATTTAAGATGTCATAGGTAGGAATATAGTCTGCACCATCCAATTTAGTGCTCAAATAAGCGCCACCAAGTGAAGATCCTAATTCAGTGGAACTCATAAACGGGCGGAAAATAGCTTCAGTGCCTTCGTCTTTTGTCCACATAGTCTCATAAGCACTTATTTCTGCCAATTTATAGATTTGAGACTTGATAATCTCCTCAGCTTTTGACAGAGCAGTTGCATTGTCACCTTTCAGCAAAGCAATGCGTGCTTGCAGCGCTAATACTGCATAAGAAGATAAATAGGCGGCGTTGGGAGCAACAAATTCATTATCGCTCTTTTCATATTCAAGCAGTGCATTATAAGCATCAGTCAAATCATCGCTTATCAGTTTATACGTCTCATCTTGCGTGCTACGTCCAGGATATTTGCTACTGTCACCGGTCGGATTGTAAACAGTCACCAAAGGTAATCCTCTACCCGGAGATTGTGCAATACTTGCCGAATAAGTTGAGCAATAATGATCAGCCAGCCAGTAATAGCAATATGCTCTCACAAACTTAGCTTCACCATCATAACGAGCTAATTCTGCATGCTCTTCAGCAGTGTATTCATTATTTGTCAGCATTTCATCCATTTTGTTAATAATGAAGTTAGCTGAGTTAATCATCGAATATATATTTCCCCATATAGTGGCGATATCTCTCGTTGACGAGTTAATATTTCCATTAGAGAATTCACCAATACGGTTTCCGTTAGTGGTGACTCCTTGGAATATATCCATCTGAATTTCCGGATAATTAACATACCCGCCGGTAGTGAGGCTTCTCATACTCGCATAGAGCCCATTGCGGAAACGACGGCAGTCATTCAGATTCTGGATGGCAGTATCATTGTCAAGACTGCCATAAGGTTTCTTGTCCATATCGCAGGAAGTAACCAATGCGCCCACCATTAATAGTGCAAATAATATTTTTTTCATAATCATCTTTTTCTTAATTAAAATGTTAATTCAACACCAAATACGAATTGTCTTGTATTAGGATATCCGAACTTAATCAAGTTGATATCAGGTTCAGGGTCATAACCGGTAAAGTTAGTAAGTGTCCATAAGTTACGGCCGGTGAAGAAGATGTTAAAGCGTTCGATTATATTAGTACGTTTCAATAACGACTTCGGCAATTCATACTGAACGGTTACGTTCTTCAAACGGAGGAATGAAGCGTTCTCAACCAAGTGGTCGTCCATTTGAATAGCTTCTGTAGAAGCAGGAATATCTGTGATCTGTCCCGGTGTGGTCCAAATATTCAACATATTTGTAGTCTGATTCTTAGCGAGCCCTTGTTCTGCATTCTCTATGAAGTATTTGTCATTACTCATCAAGTACTTCTTACCTGCCCAAGTAAAGTCAGCACCCACAGAAATACCTTTCCAAGTGAATTCTGTACCAAAACCTCCACTTAGCGGAGCATATCTATCCTTACCAATCAAAACTGCGTCTCTCTCCTGGTTAAATACTTTAGTCAGATTGCCATCTTTATCATACCATATTTGTTTTCCATCACGTGGGTCAACACCAGCTCTGCGCACAAAATACAATTCACCAACAGAATGACCGACTTTATATTGCAAGCCATAGTCGGGCAAGCTATATTCATCACGTCCGTTAAATAACTCTGTAATCTCATTCTTATTATAGTTAAAGTTAGCTCTGAATCCCCAATAAAAATTACTGTTTTGAATAATATCCACCTTGAAATCCAAATCAACTCCCTTGTTAACCATAGCACCTATATTTCCAGCACCAGAGCTAAAACCAGTAGTATAAGAATAAGGTATATCCATTAATAAGTCAGTTGTCTTCTTCTGATAGAAATCCACATTGGCAGTCAAGCGATCGAATATACGGAAAGACAAACCAACATTAACGCCTGCAACTTTCTCCCAAGTCAAGTCTGTGTTACTGGCCTGCGAAATTCCCAAAGAACCTTCATTATTGTAAGGACTTCCAGAACCAATTAAACCGAAGTAAGCATAATTACCAATACCAGAGTTACCGGTGGTACCATAACTTGCCTTTATTGAGAGTTCATTCAACCAGTCAATATTATCCATGAAACTCTCCTTCTTCATATCCCACATAGCACCAATTGACCAGAAATTAGCCCAACGGCTATCCTTGGGGAATTTTGAACTTCCATCACGTCTGTAGGTTACATCCAAATAGTATTTAGAAGCATAGTTGTAGCTACCAGTGAAGAACATGGAATTGAATACTGTTTCTACTTGTGTATGCGTCAAGTCGTCTTTAGGTGAAACAGGAGTCGGAGCTTGTGTCAATTTCATCTGGCGAGCATCCGTATGACCTTCGGTAAATACTCCAAAACTTCTGGATTTAGAAATGATAGATTCTTGTCCGGCCAAAACACTTATGTTGTGGTCATCGATATTAAATTTATATTCAGCTGTATTCGTATATGTAAATGCATAATATCTGGTAAAGCTTTCCTGACGGTAACCATCGCGTGCTGCAACATTAGTTCCCATCGGTGTCTTGAATGCTTCATACGGAAGCCCGATATTAGACAAAGTAGAATCATATGCATCGAGAGATTGCTGTGCTCTTATGGTCAACCCTTTAATCGGAGTAAGCTCCTGATAAAGGTTGATGTTGGCAGTTACAATTCTTCTTTGCACATCACGGTTATCATTAACAAAGTCGGGTGTAGTCAATCCACTGTAAAGCAAATGAGAAGCTCTGTCACCCCATTGAATGTTTCCGTTATCGTCGAATGTATAAAAACGAGGAGAATCATAAGGTAATGCAAATCTGGCGAAGACAGATGGACTACTTGTATAAATGTTCGTAGATTCTGTTTCATTATTAGTTTCATACTGGCTATAGCCCAAGTTTGATTGCAAACCTACTTTTAACCATTCTTTTACGCGTGTATCGAAGTTAAAACGAAGTGCTTCACGACGAAGACCTGACTGTGCAATGATACCTTCTTGTTCGTGGTGATTCAAAGACAGATAGTAAGACATGTTGTTACCACCACCATTGATAGCAGCATCTAATGTATAAGTCGGTGCATGGCTATCAAAAACTTCATCACGCCAATTGGTACTTATACCATATTTATCCACTCTATCTTTAATAGTTTGTGGAACAGGACTCCCTATCAATTCTCGGAATTGGATGTACTGTGAAGAGTTCATCATATCTACGTTATCCTGAACCATACTGGAAAAACCGTATTGGGCACGCAAAGTAACACTAGCTTTTTGATCGAACTTACCTTTCTTACTGGTAATTACAATAACACCATTCGCTGCACGCGAACCATAAATAGCTGTAGAAGATGCATCTTTCAAAACTGTGATGTTCTCTATATCGCCAGGATTCAATGAATTGAAAACAGATGATGAGATTGGAGCACCATCCAAAATGAACAGCGGAGTATTACCTGCATTAATTGAGTTCACACCACGTAGACGAATTGTAGCCGACTTAGAGGGGTCGCCTGAACTGGACAGTACAGACAGACCGGAAACCTGACCGGCCAAAGCATCTGTGAAGTTAACAGTAGGGTTCTTCTCCAGTTTCTTTCCACCAACTGAAGCAACCGAACCTACTACAGAACCTAATTTCTTTCCAGTTCCGTATCCTACAATAATAACCTCATCAAGCAACTCTGTATCAGGCTTCAATGTGACTTTTACATGAGAAGCAATTGCCACTTCTTGTGTCTGCATACCAATATACGAAATCAGCAAAGTCTTCGCAGAACTTGGTACGTTCGATAAAGTAAAATCACCATCTACACCAGTAATAGTACCTAATTGAGTACCTTTTACCAATACAGAGGCTCCAATAACTGGCTGCCCATCTTCTTCAGAAATCACAACACCCGTGACTGTCTGAGTTTGGGCAGTTACTAGGCCTATTCCAACAAAAAGACAGGCCAATAACAGCATTAATTTTCTTTTCATAAATTCTCTCTTAA
>OGIE01000848.1_pt1 | contig 44754 bp, 38 predicted proteins | sample 1571581 | NCBI WGS metagenome assembly OGIE01 (sample SAMEA2582021, study PRJEB24529) | metagenome | biome: Human gut stool | place: China | collected 2011 | reverse complement strand
CCGTTTTCCGCTCTCTGAATAAAGCACTTACGAAAGTAGGTGCTTTATTGTTTTAAGCGGTTTTCATTGGGTTTTGAGCATTTATTTAAACCAAGGTTTAAACCGAGATTTAAACATGAATGCTTCTATTTCAATAGTTTACTACACGTCAAAGACTTTAAAGAATGGAAGTCATGATAGTGTTTCAAAAAGTGTGTATAGCCCTTGTTTTTTCATTTTTGCAAATCTATTAATTTTTAATAAAACAATCTTGATTCTAAAAAATTATAAATGGGATATTTATAAATATCCGCGTTTTGAGCGACGGTCCCCATCAGTAGAATGACGGCCCGTGGGTTCGGCATGGCACCTCTCATGTTGATAACTCTTTTATAATCCCTGTTCAGTCTTTCGATCCAGTTAGTGGTATAAATCATCCCCCTGATTTCCCTTTCATATTTGAAGTATGTAAAATAAAACCTGTACCTGTCATACTGGTATCTCTTCAGCGGCGGGTAACTCTTTTGCCACCTTTGAATGAATTCCTTGAACTTCCCGAATGCTTTTTCCGGTGTGATGTCCCATTGGTCGGGAGAGCAGATCTGTTTAAGTTCTTCCATGACCTGTTTCTTGCCCCTTGGCTTGACTTTACCCGCAATGTTCCTTTTCAGATGGACGGTACACGGTTGCAGATCCACTTTTGGGAAAGTATCGGCCAGGGTGTTTTCAATGCCGGGTAACCCGTCACATACCAGCAGGTCCACTACTGCTCCCCCTCTTTCTTTGAGGTCTTCAAAGACATCTTTCCAATTGGTCGCGCTTTCGGTGGGGAAGTTTACCACGGTTAAAACTTCCCGTGTCCGGTCTTCTTTCACCCCTAAAACCGTGTAGTAGGCTTCGTTGCTCACGGACTCATCCCACCGGGTGAGGACATAAGTGGCATCGATATAAAGAATGGGGTAACGCTTCTCAAGTTTACGCCCCAGCCACGCGTTTACATCTTCACGTGCCGTGTTCAAGAGACGACTTACCTGACTTTTACTGTAATGCTTGCCGTAAAACTGCTCGTAAATTTTACCCACTTGTTCCGTGGTTAAACCGCTACAATAAAGACTGCTCACTAGCTTTTGGGCTTCTTCTTCCTGGTCTTTCAACACGCCTAGTAACATCGGGTAAAAATTACTGTTACGACTACGCGGGACACGAAGCTCGAAGACCTTACCTCCATGACATACTCGACGAGCGCGATAACCGTTGCTCACGTCGTTATGTGCCGCGTTATGAACTGCACGTTCGGTATGCATTAAACTTTCAAGACCTTGTTTGACCAGACTTGGAAACCTTGGGCGCCATTTGTGATTTCTGAAATTATTTCCGTTATTTGTTCAGGTGTAAATTCCATAATAATTCATTTTTGAAATTGGTCATTACAAAAATAAAAATTACTGGGATTTACACACTTTTTGAAACACTATCTAAAATATACCTATTTACCATTATTTCCTCCATGAAATAACGATCATGCGAAACAGCGATCACGGTCCCCCGGAAGTCCTTAATCGCAGACGTGATAATTTCAATATTTAATATATCCAGGTTATTCGTCGGTTCGTCCAGCACGAACACGTCAGGAGTATTGTTACCGATCATCAGGCAACAGAACACGAGGCGCATCCGCTCTCCACCACTCAATTTATAACACGGTTTATCCCAGACTTCCCGCGGAAACAGAAAGCGATTCAGACGCATTTTCAATTCATGCTCCGGAAAATTCTGTTCATTGAAACATTCTGCCTGCTCGTACACGGTCAATTCATTCCGTAATATAGAACACTCCTGATCCACGTACACATACTTGAAATCCGCCCTGGTTAATGTGCCCTTGGTCGGCTCCAACTGTCCCAGCAATAATTTCAACAAAGTAGTCTTCCCGGAACCATTTCTTCCATCCAAACCGACACGTTCACCACTTTTGATCTGAAAAGTAAGTACCTCTTCCCACAACATTTCTGACTGGTAGCCAAAATTAATCCCGTCGGCCGAGATTAATATTTTTCCCTCATGCAGTTGAGAGGAATTAAAATCCACTTTCATTTGCTCCACACCAGACAAAGAGGCTCTACTTTCCGAAAGCGTGGTTGAAATCGAATCTATTTTCTCGGCATGCACATCGCTCAACTTGGAAGTACACCTTTCCGCCTTATTCTTCAAGGTGTTCATCATAATACGTGGAATCCCCTTACGCAGACTTTGCTTTTCCCCCCGCACTTCCCGTTTTTGTTGCCGTTCTGCTGCTTCTCTTGCAATTTTCTTCGCCAGTCGTAATTCTTTTTGTTTTTCCTCTACCTGCTCTCGTAAGGCATTCAAATGCATTTCCTTCTGTTCCTTGTAAAAATCAAAATTACCACCGTATAGCGTTATTCCCTTGTTCCCCAACTCTAACATCGAGAATAGTCGATTCAGCAATACCCTGTCATGGCTTACCACAAGCACTGTCGCCCTACCCAAACAAATCAGATCATACAATTTACCCCGACTCCATTTATCCAGATGATTGGTCGGTTCATCCAATAAAATCACGTCAGGCGAATGAACTTGTATCCCAGCAAGAAAAACCCTCGTTTTCTCCCCCCCACTCAAAGAAGACATCTTCTGTTCCAGGTATACATTCGATAAATCCCAATCCGTTAAGGCCGCATAACTCCTCTCTTCTATCTCCCAGTCATCACCTAGAACCGTAAAATTATATTCACCCGCATCACCCGCAAGTATCGCCCGCAAAGCCTTGATCTTCCGGTCTACCCGCAAAGCTTCCGCCACGGACCAATCATTAAACTGCCCCATATGTTGCGGGATGTAATAAACATTCTCTGCCCCGATAATCTCCCCCGATTCCGGAAGTAATTCTCTCGCGATTATTTTCAATAATGTCGATTTACCAGAACCGTTATTCCCGATCAACGCCACCTTACTACCGGAAGGCACGCTAAAACTAATATTTTGAAATAACGATTCTCTATCGGCATGAACATACGTAACCTGTTTTACTATTATCTCACTCATAAGCTTTTCAAATAAAAAAATAAATATCGGATTAACTCGTATCGGGCGATAGCATATATACAAAAGTCCCACAGGCTCAATCAAAAGCCTGTTCCCGTGTTAATGAATGCATAGAATAACGCAATTCGTTCTATTGGACTGGATACATGATCTCTAAATTAAAAGTCGGCATTTCACAATCTTCAGATAATCGTGACGTGCACATGAACTAATTAATAAAACCCGATGCTCCTATCACATGGACTTCGGAGACTTGTATCGGTTTTTACAACCGACTTTGTTATTTAGACATCTTCATTCGTGTAAGTATTAAGTTTATAGAGACAAAAGTAAGTATTATTTCTGAAACAACAAAATAAAGAAAATCACGCCTAAGTCATTTCCTCGCGTAAAATCTCTCCCGCAACTCAAACGCAAGCCGATTTATCCGCTCCACATCCGGGAGCTCCGGCAAAATAGAACTCGCAAACGCCTGTTCCATTTCAACCTGTTTAACCTCTGCCATACGAAGCAATTCTTCGTACTCGTACTCCCCACTCTTTATTGCCAGAAGGAATTCCCGTTCGGGACGCCGAACATTTACCCGCCCTTCTTTGGCGATCTCGATAGCCATTTCCAAAAGCCGGAAAGTATGCATCATATTCTTGGCATCATAGTTCTTTCCGTGAGACAAAGTATTCTGATAACGCTCCTCACTACGTCGTTCTACCCACTCCCAGTACTCTTTGTATTCCTTGCAATAAGTAGAATAACCGTCTTTATTAAAATACAACAAAGCTATGCGTTCCCGATCCTTAGGAATAGAGCTCAGAGCAACCTCGTTAGAACACTCGTCTTTCATGATACCCCGGTATCCCCCATCCGCATCATGATAAAGTCCGTACATATCTTTCATGTGAGGGATATTTACCAAACCGCAATCCTCCTGTTTCCATTTCCTGATTTCCAGAAATTTTAACAAGGGAATCGCCCCCTGAGCATAATCCACGAAACAAAAAGCGAGGATATTCTTTCTCTCCCTATCTAACGGATTCATTATTTTCTTTTTCAGTCCTTTCGCTTTCTTGATCTGCGACAAGGCAAAATTCCCGAACGTGTCTTTACACAATTTCGAGAGAAATATTTCCGGCTTAATTTCAGCTAGAAATGGATGTCTGTACAAGATCGCCTCTTCCGGGGTATTTAACAATTCTAATATATTCGGATTATTTTGAGATAGCAATTCCACGAAACGCCGTAATTCGTAATACACGATATCGTTAGTCTCGTTATTTACCTGAGGAACGTAATTCAACCCGTAAAAATCCTCTTTCGGTAACAAGAAAACACCTTTTATATCCGTGTCCGAAGAAGGAGTATCCAAACCATACGCCCGGCTACCACTAATACATTCCAAGATGATCAATTCCCCAGATTTCAGATCAGATATTGTCATAGCTCTTTCTTTACAATATTCCTGAAAAAAGTATCCAACTCGAACATATCTCCACTAGCCGCTGGCAAACATTTACCACGTTCCTCTCCTAAAGCGATTGATTCGTCAATAAAAGCGATCAACGCCTCTTCTCCTTTATGCAAATAAGACTCGTTCTCCCCGGATTTTAACTTGATCAACTCTCCGATACGTTCGTACAAATCTCCCGAAACATGAATTCCTTCCAACATTTCAGAAAATTGAATCGGGGGCATTCGGTCTGTTTCCAAGATCCAACGACAAGCAACAGCTGCACGCAATGCATAAAAAAACTTTTTCAACTTATAGCTCTCTTTGCCATTTATCTCTTCAAAGCATTTTTTAGCCATGCTCAAATAATGGTGAATCGTTGCCACTCGTGAATAATAACGAGGTGCAATCGAATTCATTCCTATCAGGAATTCTTCATCCGCCACATAAACAATCGGAGATTGAATTCTCTCCAGCAACGGCGGATTTGATTTCCATAACAATCCTAGCGTTTTTCGAATATCCCAACCCGAAATATCAAAATTATTGTCCTCCAGCATTACTTCGAAAGTATCTTTCGGCTCCAAAAGCGACAAATACCAGTCCATACGATGCCGATATATCAACCTTACATCATAATCACTATCCGGGGAAGGAAATCCCCAAGCCCTAGATCCCGTCTCACAAGCAAGAAGCACTTTAATATCTTGCGCCTTCTCGATATCCTTAATATATTGTCTTATTCGCTCTTCCATAATAATAATTCTATAATCAAAAAACAGTTATCTATACACTTTGGGAGACACTATCCAAATTTCTAGTTTAACTCTCGGTTTACTTTTACCAGCTAATCCACCCAAATGAAAATTCCGATGTAATTGCCCCCTGTAAATTTTCCCCCAAAACGGCCAAATTATCTTTTTGTACACGTGCATGAAATTCTACTGGTATGCCATTATTATTAAAATTTTATTCACAAATATAGTAATTTTATCTTTTAGCTTGCAATTTTTCAATAGAATCCCCGTAAAGGCGGGAATTCCGACACTTTGCGCAACGAATTTCTACAGGGAGCTAAAGAAGCAGGAAATAACGTTGAAAAGATTTTCTTACGAAATAAAAAGATTAACTACCGCACGGGATGCAGCACGTGTAACCTGTAGTCGGCATCATAAACCATGCCCGCAAAAAGATGATGCCGCAGTGCTGCTTACGTTCACCACCTCGAAATGACCGAGGAGCTCGCACGGTAAGATTAAATCTAGAAGTCCTTTCATCAACGTCATATTTATTATACATGCGAAGATAACACTTTGGAGGCTGATCCTCCTAACTTTTCACACGAGCCCATGTCCGTCAGATGATTTAGCCAAAGCCGGGTAATTTGAAAGAACCGAAAGGCGAAATATCATTCGGAGAATTGATACGGAATATATAAGAGTTTTTTATTATTTTTAGGCCGTAAAATGCGGATCAAATATTGGAATGAAAAACTCGGAGAGGATATTATTACAATTTAAAGATGACGAGCGGAAAGGTTTTCGTCTATTATATGATTCATTTTATGATTCTTTGGTCCTATTTGCGACTCAGTTTATTGGTGAGGCGGAAGAGGCTGCAGATATTGTTCAGGAGTGTTTTGTAGATTTTTGGGTAAATCGTCGTTTTTCTTTGTTGCAGGGAAGTCTGGAACATTATCTTTTCTCGGCAGTAAAACATGGATGTTTGAATTATTTGCGAAATACCCGTCGGCGGGAAGGTAAGTACGAGCAGATTCGCGATGAATTATATGGTGAGGTGTCGGGAGAGAATTCAGAATTAATTGAAAAGTTGTATCTGGCAATAGAAATGCTACCGGAAGAACGTAAGCGGGTATTGCATATGGTTTGTATGGAAGGGATGAAATACCAAGAGGTCGCAGATTGTTTAGGTATCAGTATTAATACTGTTAAAACACAGATGGGAAGGGCCTTTCAATTTCTACGGCAAGCACTCGGTGCGGGTGATGCATTAATTCTAGTATTATTTTTCAAAAAAATTGTTTCCTGCTGTCACCCGAAATGAATAGTTAGGTTCCTTTAGGGAAAAAGGAATAATAATGAGTGATAAAATTCATGAAATAATAGCTGCTTATTTGGCGGGAGAGTGTGTGTCGGAAAAAGAGCAACAGGAAGTTGAAAGATGGCTGCAGGAACACGCAGAAGAAAAGGACATGGAACTCCTTCAAGGAATGTTTCGGAGTTCCCGTTTGATGAGGGAAAAGGCGGTTTGTCGGAAAGAGTTTGTTCTCGAACAAATGGAAAAGGAGGTGCGGCGGCGGCAAAGAAACCGGAGGATAGGATGGTATTATTCCGGGGTAGCTGTTGCTGCTGTCTTGTTGGGGTTTGTGCTGATGTTCTGGAGATCGGGAATAGAGGCAGAGGATCTTGGCGCTCCTAGAGATCTTCAAAAAATGGATGTTTCCAAAGCTTACTTGAAATTGAATACGGGAGAAGTGATTGAACTTGATAAACATCAAGGGATGATGATTCGTGAAGATAGCATCCGGATTGCCAATGCTGATTACACGTTAAGGTACTCGTATGATTCTGTTGCTCCACTAGAGATAAAATATGATACACTCATGATTCCTAGAGGATCGGAATATAGTGTCGTGCTGGCAGATGGCACAAGGGTATTTTTAAATGCCGGTTCGGAAATTTATTATCCTGTTGTTTTTTCCGGAGACCAGCGAGAGGTGGGATTGAAAGGAGAGGCTTATTTTGAGGTGGCAAAAGATGAATGTCGTCCTTTTTTCGTGCAGGCAGGAGATGTACGAATTCGGGTATTAGGGACTTCCTTTAACGTAACTTCTTATCCTGAGCGTGAAAGGATAGAGACGACCTTGGAACAAGGACGAATTCAGATAACGAATGGAAAGGAACAGATAAACGTCGTACCGGGAGAACAGGTTGTTTATAACAAGAAAAACAACCGGTTCGAAGTGAAGGTTGTTGACACGAAGTTACATACATCGTGGAAGGATGGGTATTATAAGTTTGATCAGATGACGTTGGAGGAGATTATGGAAACCTTGGCTTTGTGGTATGATCTGAATGTTTTTTACGCAAATGCGGAGGCTAAATCTTTGGAGTTCACGGGACGTTTGAGGCGATATGATCGTGTGGAGGGATTATTCAAAAAAATAGAACAGACGGATTTGGTTGAATTTGAATTGAATGGAAAAAATGTTGTGATAAGGAAAAAATAAAAGTTGGAAATTGGGGAATTTCCAACTTTAGGTAAAGTACAACAAGTATGTGTAAGATGATTGTTGTACCATGTGTAATTTTAAAAACAAAAGTATGCAAAAAAGTCGAATTCGAATAAGAGCGCCACGGGGTATTCTTATTCGGAAAATGTTAATCTTTATGAAATTATTTTGTCTTTTTCAGTTTGTTTTTTTCATCTCGGTACAAGCTAATGTTTATTCTCAACAGGCTGTGATAAACGTGGAGATGGAGAATGTTTCTTTAAAGACTATTTTCACGGAGCTCAGTGTACAGGCCGGTTGTGATTTCTTGTACAATAACCAGATGATTCAGCAAAAGGGTTTGGTAAGCCTGAAAGTTCAGAACAAACCTTTGGATCAGGTATTGAAAGAGTGGTTACCTTCATTAGGGTTGACTTTTTCTTATGATGATAACGTGGTGATAATCCGTGCTATAAAGGAGGAAAAGAAAAAGGTGTATATGATCGAAGGCAAGGTCGTTGATGGAAACAATGTGCCAATGCCGGGTGTTACGGTACTTTTAGACAGTACCCAGTTCGGCACGTCAACGGATACTGCTGGGCGTTTTGTTTTACCCTTGCCAAGGGAGAAAGGTTCGTTAGTATTCTCCTTTGTCGGTTTTAAAACAAAGAAAGTTGCTTATATGGCTGGGAAGTTGGTGGTGGTGAAAATGGAGGAGGATATTTCCGGGTTGGATGAAGTTCAGGTCGTGGCTTATGGCTCCCAGAAAAAGCGTACTGTGATCAGTGCAATTTCATCCGTAAAAGGAGAGGAGTTAAAAGAATTGCCGACTCATAGTTTGGAGAATTTGTTGCAAGGGCATATGGCCGGAGTTGAGGTCAGTAATATATCCGGGTCTCCCGGTGGTGGCGGTTCTTTGGTTGCTATCCGTGGTTATAATTCTTTGGCCATGGAGGGAGAAGGTGCTGACAGGCAGTACGGGACTCCCCTATACGTAATTGACGGGGTGCCTATGCAGGCATTTACATCTTCGGTAACAGGGGCAAACACCTTATCCGATTTGGATCCCTCTATGATCGAGTCCATTGAGGTTTTGAAAGATGCGGCTTCGGCAGCCATTTACGGTTCTCGTGCGGGTAACGGGGTTATTTTGATTACCACGAAAAAAGGGCGTGCCGGGAAAGCACAATTCAATGCTAATGTATCTTACTCTGCATCGTGGTTGCCGAAAGCTCCGGAACAGTCAGGAGGACGGTACGAAAGATTGTTTTTTTTAAATGCTTTGCGTAACACGGTTGCTCCTTACAAAACCGCATCCGGAGAGTGGAAAATTCCTGCATCTTATGAAGAGGTCTACGCCAATAAGAGCACTAACGGTCCCATGTATAACTGGTTTTGGGGGAAAACGGGGCCTCAAGATGCCGTGGTGTTACAAGATAGTTTGAACCCTTTTTACAATAACTCAACGCATTGGTATCGTCAAAATTACAGGACCGCGGGAGTGGTTAATGCGAACTTGCAAGCATCCGGGGGATCGGAGAACGTGCGTTACATGGTTGGAGCCGGTTATTATGACGAGAAAGGAATCGCAATCAATACTGATTTTAAGCGTTTTAACATATTATCTAATTTAACTGCCCATCCGACTAAACGTTTGCGCATGGATACGCAGTTGGGACTTACTTACAGTGATCGTAGTAGGGGAACTTCCGCGGGAGCCGGGGGAAGTAAGTTTGAAGGAATTAGTTCTGAGGCTAAAACGACTTCTACTCTGTTGCCGGGAGGAGGAGCTATTGGTGATTTAATTATTCAAAAGTATAACGAGATTTCGGAGAAAAATCAAAGCTATTCTTTACGTTATAATCTGGCGTTGGATTACGAATTGGCACGTAATTTATATTTGAGGGTATCTGCAGGGATCGATTATAATCAACAGAATCAGAATACCTTTAAACCACGGGCTCTAGATGCCTATACACATTTTTCCAGTTCGGAAGGGACGATTACGAAAGATTTGTCGATCTTGAATGAAAATTTGCTGACGTATACGTTTAATTATTTGGATAAGCATAATTTGAAGATTATGCTAGGATTGTCGTTCCAAAAAGACCAGTCCTTTAGTAATAAAGGGAAAGCGATGAACGGGCCGAATGATAAGATTCATTATGTCGGTGCCGGTTGGGGAGGAGCTAACGGGTTGAATAATACGGGTACGGCGGATAATCCTTTTTATGTCTCTGCTTTTGACTACTCTTCAGGTTTTTCAGAAGAACGGATGAATAGTTATTTCGGGCGTTTGACTTATAATTATAAAGAAAAGTATTTATTTGAAGCAACACTTCGGCGGGATGGTTCTTCTGTGTTCGGGGAAGATGTGCGTTGGGCTACTTTCCCTTCTATAGCCGTGGGGTGGACTTTTTCGGATGAAAAGTTTATGAAACCGTTCTATTGGTTGAGTTTTGGAAAAATACGGGCGAGCTGGGGGGTCTCCGGTCAGAAATTCAGTCAACGTTATTTGTCTCAGGGATTATTGTCTGCTAATGGAACAACCTTTCATGGGGATATAGCCATGTTCCCAGATATAAGAGGAGGAGTTATTAACAAGAAATTAAGTTGGGAAGAGACTAATCAATATGATTTGGGATTTGACTTGAGTTTTCTGGATTATCGCTTGCGACTTGTCATAGATTATTATTACCGTTACACGAAGGGACAGCTGAATCAAATTTCTTTGCCGGGAGATATTTATTACCATCAATTCCAATGGCAGAACGGAATGGCGATTTCCAATCAAGGTTTAGAGCTTGAATTGGAGGCTGATATTTTGAGACACACGGCAGTAAAATGGAAAATGAAATTCAATGCTTCACGAAATTGGAATCGTTTTGAAAAAAGTGCTGACGGTTTTGATTTTATGGAACAGGTTATCGGAAAACCTTTACATCAGATAAAGGTTTTTAAAACAGACGGGTTCTATAATTCATTAGATGAAGTTCCGGTTTATTATTTAGCTAATAAGGAGGTACAACCTCTTTATTCTGGAATTACGGCTGGGATTTATCTTCCGGGGAGTCGGCGGCTTGTTGATTTGAACGGGGATGGTAGGATTACCGAGGATGCTGATGTTTATTTTGCAGAGAGTCCTCTACCTTTAGCTCACGGTGGTTTTATTAACCAACTTCGCTGGAAAAATTTTGACCTGAATATTTTCTTCAACTATTCACTGGGGCGTCATATCGTGAAAGTTTACGATGATGTGAGTATGACGGCAAATGGGAGCGCAAAACCTTTGTTCGTGGATGTCAATGATGTGAAAATTTGGACGGAGGCAGGTTCTAAGGCTGATTACCCGAAATCTCAAGTGTATGCTTATTTGATGAATCAAACAAGTGGACGTTATGATTGTGATATCGAAAATGTTAGTTTCTTGCGGTTAAAGCAACTGACATTAGGGTATAATGTCGGGGAACGGGTTCTTAATAAGTTGAAAATTTCAGGGGCTAGAATATTTATTACGGGAGAGAATTTGTTCCTATTGACAAATTATTCCGGTTTAGATCCGGAACTGGTAAATCCTACCCAAGGTGTGGATAATATGGGGTCTTATCCCTTACCTCGCAAATTTACCGTGGGTTTGTCTGTAAACTTTTAAATTGTAAGCACATGAAGAAAATATTAATACTTTTATTATTTGTTCCCCTGTTTTCATGTAATGATTGGTTAACTGTCGAGCCGGAAGATTCGGTGACTTTTGTCAATTACTTCAAAAATGAGGAAGAACTTAAGGCTTTGCATAACGGTATTGCTTCCTACATGAAGAATATTTGCGTGGGGGATCAACCTCAATTTTATAATTCTTTGGATGCCGATAATATTGAGTGGACTTATCAGGGATTTTGGACATTGGATCCTGATACTTATTTGCCCGAGGAAAGTATGGTGTTGAATGTGAGTTGGGCCAATTTTTATGAGGCGATATATATGGCTAACGTGATTATAGAGAATGAGTATCGTTTTGAAAATATATCCAAGGAAAGGGCTGAGTTCTGGTTGGGACAAGCTCATTTCTCTAAAGCAATGACTTATTTCCGGCTTGCCCAGATTTGGGGAAATGCTCCCATATCTAAAGGTTCTGAGTCTATAGCCCCGGAGGGTAAACGGCCTGCCCTAGAAGTACTGGAAGAAGCGGCTAAAGAGGCAAAATTGGCTTTGACTCTTCCGACTTATGATCAGTTGAGAGATGTGAATGGGAAACAGATTACTTCCAAACAATATGCTAGCTTGGGAACGGTGAATACGTTGTTGGCAAATATTTACGCTTGGATGGGAGGTTTGACGCATGAGGAGAAATATTGGAAAGAGGCCGAATCTTACGCTTCGGAGGTGATTGAAGGACGAGCCGGTGCATACGACTTGGAAAGTATTGACGGGTTGATCACGAATGTATTCGGAAAAGCGAGGTCGAGCGTGGAGACAATTTTTTGTATAGATAATGATCCGATAGATATTGATCGTCAATATGAAACCCGTTTTAAGGCTGAACTCCCGGGCCAGATGTTGATGACTTATCCTTATACGACAACGGACGAGTCGACGATCGCTTTGCTTGCGGAGGATTATTGGGATGACTATACGAAAATTTACGTGGAAACGGTAGAAAGTATTTATCCGGATGAAAATGATGCACGGCGGCGGGAGTTCTGGTATCAGTTGGGTGAATTGACTTATCCGCTGACAGAATGGGATGATGAAGTGGGTGATTTTGTAGAGGTGGGAAGAGAGGCAAGTCCTTGCGCACATATTGCAAAATGGAGGGACGTAATTATTCAAGAGAATACGCAATTTGTACAGGATCGTCCAGTAATTGCTACGGATGGAGATTGGATTGTATGGAGGTTGGCCGATTTAATTTTGCTTCGTGCGGAATGCAGGGCAAATCTTGGATTAACAACAGCCGTGGATGATTTGAATCGGGTGCGTGCTCGTGCGGAATTGACCGATTATAACGGGCCCACGGATAAGGAGAGTTTACGTCAAGAAGTTTTTGACGAACGGAGACGCGAACTTTTTGGAGAGGGGCAATTTTATTTTGATATTGTGCGTAACGGTTATTACAAAAAATATTTGAAAGGTAAGTTTCAAGAACTTACAGATCAAGATATAAAAAATGGAGCTCTTTACGCTCCGGTTGGTAGTGGGGCTTTTGAAAAAAATACGTTAATGACTCAAAATACTTATTGGCAATGGCAAAAATAACATATATGTTGAAAGGAGTTATCCTTGTTATGGTGTTAGCATTAGGATCATGTACAAAATGGAATTATCACGACGGGGGGTTGTCTGACGGTGTTCATGATTGTTCTATGTGGGAATATTTTCATACACAACCACATGATTGGGATTCTACAATGATTATGATTGAGCATGCCGGTTTAAAAGAATTGTTTGAAGGACGGGGGGAACATGAGCAAATTACATTCTTTGGTGTAACAAACTTGAGTATCCTGAATTATATGTTGCAAAATGGGTACAAGAGGGTGATAGATATTCCGGTTGAGGACTGTAAGAATATCTTGTGCAAGTTAATCGTGCCGAAGCGATTGATGGTCAACGATATTCCTAGAGGACAGATTATTGCCAATACAGGGGAAAAAGTGGATGGCATGGAAGCACAGACACTAAGGGGATCTGTATTTATGTGGACTCACCAGGAACCTTATATGCAAATAGAGGAAGCGGGAGAAGTTTCATTGTATATCAGGACTAATTCCGGTTCTGTCAGTTTTAGGGTTGTGTCGACAGATATTCAGACAAATAACGGTGTCGTACAGGCCATGGGATATGCTTTTGATTTGAATAAAATTTAAGAAAAAGGAAATGATGAAACTACATTTATATATTGCCATGTTATGGGTGATATCCTTGCTTGCAGGTTGTAATGATGTCACTGTCGGTTATTTGTACACGACTGAAGCTTCTTATTCAATGGATACTTTGCAGGTTACACGTTTTTCTGCTCTAGAAGATAATATCAACGAATTGGAAAGTGTTTTTGAGAAGTATACTCCGGAAATTCAAAACCTGCTGGCAGAGACCGACCAATTGGAAAAGGAATTTGTTTCATTGTCAAGCAAAAGGGATGAGTTATATGAAGCTTATAAGCGGGCGAGAATAGCTTGGCTGAATGCTCCGGCGTCAGATAAGGAGTATTACCAAGAGTTGTTGAATAAAGCTACTGAGGAATATACATATTGGAAAGATGAGGTTGTAGCTCCTGCAGAAAGAAAAATCCGTTCTCAGAAAAATACAATTTCTTCGATGTGCGGGAATATCGGGCTAGCTGATCCCTATACACTCCGGGAGCAAATTTCTCAACTTCAAGAGCAAATAGATAAAAATATTCCATGGACTACGGCTCAGATTGAACAAGTGTTAGGAACCGAACCGTTGCACTATTCTCTTTATAGAGTGAAGAGTAGTAACGGGCAGGCAGCTGCCGATGATTTTGCTAAATATATGACTGTTATCGGGGGAGGACGGATGTATGTTGATGCAAAGGTGGATTCTCCCGTGGGCTATTATACCGTGTCTCTGAAGATCGAAAATGAAGGTCATACGGCTATTTTGGAGGATATATTCACGTTTGAAGTGAGAAATAACTAATTGTTTTTTGGGTGTGTCAAAATCCGCTTTTAGATGAAGTCCATTTCGTGGATTTTGACACACTTTTTCTTTAAATTTTATTGCAATGAAATATATTAAATTATGGTTGGTGATCCTATTTTTAGGATTACTGGGAACGGTATCTGCCCAGATTACTTTTTTTGAAGGGACATTTGAAGATGCCGTGGCGAAAGCAAAAAAGGAAAAAAAGAATCTTTTTGTAGATTTTTATGCAGATTGGTGTGTGCCTTGTAAACTGATGGGGGAGCAGGTTTTCGTGTTACCTGAAGTAGGGGGATATTTTAACAAGAATTTTGTTTGTTGCCAGTTGAATGTTGAGTCTCCCGAGAACAAAGCGTTAGTACAAAAATACAAGATAAATGCTTTACCTACAATGTTGTTTCTTAACGTGAAAGGAGAAGTACTTCAATCTATTAACGGCACAAAAGAGCCTGCTGCTTTTGTGCATGAGGCTAAGGTCGTTATGGGAGAAGCTTTGAGTTTTGAAAAGTTGTACGAGAAAGTTAAGAAGGAAAAGAAAAATTTGGATTTGCGACAAGAGTTTTTATTGCAAGCTCCGGCTTTTATCGGTACACAGGAGGGATACAACCGGGAAAAATGGATTACTCGTATAGAGTCCTTGTTCGATGCTTACGTAGCAGATAAAACATTGGATAAAATGGTGACCCCGGAGGATTTTACTCTACTGACAATATTTCACCAGCAAAAAGATAAGAATGACCCGATTTTTGATGCTTTGGTGAAGAATTATCAGGGATACGTGGAACAAGTGGGGAAGGCTGACGTGAACAAGTATATTATCAGTTTGTATAACGGATATATCATATCCTTGTGTCGTAATGGCAAGGTAGAATACAAGCAGGAGCTAGAGCGGTTGAACGGAGACCTGAATCAGGTTTACGATGGGATACCGTTGGGGAATCTTACAGCTTTTGAAGCTGTTAATTTTCTTGCAGACGGGTATTATAATTTGTATCGAAAGAATTTGGATGTGTTTTTTGAAAATATGAATAAATATTTTCAAGGAGCAAGCTCGACATTGACGGTTAATAATTATACGGGACCGGTGGAAGATTTATTCTCGTTATATCAAGGTAATATTCCTGAAAATGCTTACCCGAGAGTGATTCCATGGTTGGAAAAAGCGTTAGCTTTTCCGCAAATGTCCGTACAGTTGAGAACTCGCGTACTTTGTCTGTTGGGAGATTGTTGGAAAGAAACTGGGGATCGGGCAAAGGCAAAGCAGTGTTATAATCAGGCTTTTATCGTGAGTGCGGAGATTGAGAACAAACAGTTGATGGTACAATTACAGCAAATGATTCAAGATCGATTAAGCGTGTTATGAGAAGTTTACTATTGTTGTTGTTCCTGTGTTCTCATTGTTTTGCCATCGCCCAGAAGGATTCCAATACCTTCCGTTACGGTAAGCTAAAGAACGGGTTGACTTATTATATCCGCCATACGGCAGCCCAACCGGGATATGCTGATTGTTATCTTGTGCAGAATGTCGGTTCTTTGATGGAAGACGAGAACCAAAATGGGTTAGCCCATGTGTTGGAACACATGGCATTTCATGCCACGAAAAGTTTTCCGGAAGGAGTGCCAGCCTTTTTGCAGCGGCATGGGATTGAAACATTTAATGCCGTTACGAAGTATGATGAAACGATATACCATGTTGATCATGTACCGACAATATCCTCGGAATTGGTAGATTCTTGCGTGTTAGTTTTGCGGGATTGGTCCGGTTTCCTGATGTTGAAGCCGGAAGATATGGATCAGGAACGTAAAGTGATCCGGGAGGAACGTCGAATCAGGATGAATGTATCCAAGCGAGTACAGAAAATGGCAGAGCCTTACTTGTACAACAGGAGTAAGTATGCTCTTCATGATATTATTGGTTCCATGGAGGTCGTGCAAAATTTTACACCAGAACAACTTCGTGGTTATTATAACGATTTCTATCGTCCGGATCAACAGGCCGTGATTATTATGGGGGATATCGATGTTCCACGGGTGGAGGCTACGGTGAAACGTTTGTTTGAGGTCATTCCAAAAAGAGAAAATCCGAAACCCAGGCTTGTTTACAGGATTGAGGATAATGAAGAGCCTTTATATGCGAAGTTAATTGATAATGAGATTCCTAATAATTCTGTCCAGTTAGTGAAACGTATCCCCCTCCCTCGTGTAAATTCTTTGGAAGAGATGTTGCGAGAGATGTTGTTGCGTGATTTTTACAATTCAATTATGAGGAAATGTATAACGGAATATGTAGAAGCAGGAGAATCTTATCTTTTGGGTGCGGGTGCATGGATTTCTAGTTTGGTGAGAAATTATGATAGTTTTAATCTGGTATTGACCTCTTTACCGGGAAAGGAAAGGGAGGCCTTGCAACAAGTGTTGGGACAGGTTGAGTATGTTCATCGTTTCGGATTTACGGATGAGATTTTGCAACCTTTAATTGAGAATTACCGGCAAGGGGTGCAATCGAATATGGGGCAAGAAGGGAACATGCCTAATAATGTGTTTCTCCAGATTTATCAAGATAACTTTTTGTTCGACAAGCCTCTATGTACGGTTGATGAGAAACTTGCGGCCACCTTGTCTGTGCTTGACTCGTTGTCTACTAAAAGTTTTCAAGATTGGATCGCTGGTTGGTACAAAGGACGGGATAATTGGGTGTTCCTCATGCAAGGTAATGATTCTACTTATCTTTTCCCGGATGCACAAGAGATTGAAAAGATGATTCGGGATTCCCGTTCAATTGATATGGAAAAAAAGCGCCCTCAAGAACAGATGGTAGAGGAGAATGCTGAATTAATCGATTTTGAAATTAAGCCGGGGAGGATCGTGAAAGAGAGGAAGATAAAAGTGTTGAATGCGGAAGAGTGGATATTAGATAACGGGGCTAGAATCTTTTATAAATATACGGATGGTGATAAAGGCATGTTTAATATGTTGGCAGGAAGTCCCGGCGGGCGTTCTGTTCTGAAAGCAGAGGATTTGCCATCTGCTGATGCATTATCAGCCTTGTTTTTGCAAAGTAGTTTGTATAAGTATGATACGCATACGTTAGGATTTTTCCTAAAGGATCATACGGTTGATGTGAGTCTGTCTTTAGAGGAACGTTCGGAGAGTATTAGTGTTGTCGGGGCATCGGTTGATGCTGAACTCGCTTTCCAGTTATTCTATCTGGCAGTGGAGCGTCCCCGTTTTGATCGTGTGCTTTATAATCGTTTTGTGGCAATTAATCGGATGAATCGGGCAAGTTTAAAGGCAACGCTAAACGATACGATTAGTGAGATGTTGTCCTCGATTAGAAGAGTGAAATCTCCTCGTCTTTGGAGAAAGGATACTGCTTACTATTCGGCAATGAATTATGATCGAATGATTCAGATCTACAAGGAACGTTTTCAAGATGCTTCTGATTTTACATTTTATTTGGTGGGGGATATTGAAAAGGAGAAAGCTCGAGAGTTGACGATTAAATATGTAGGAGCCATATCTTCCGTGTATAGAAAGGAGAAGGCGGTGGAGCATATCTATGAGCGAAGAGAGAATATAACGGAAGATGTTGAAGTAAATATGCCGGATCGCAAATATCTGGTCAGTATAGAGTTTTATAACAAATTGAAAACCAATTCGACAGAAGAATTGTGTATGCGTATTTTGAAAATGTATTTTCAGTATCATTTTCAAGAGAAAATTCGAGGAGATCAAGGAGCTGCATATAGTGTCCAAGTATTAGGGGGAACTTCTTCTTCACCCGATTATCAGCAGGAGCTTTTTATTCGCTTTGCGACGTCTCTGGATGAAGGGCCGGGGATGAGGAGTTTGGTACGTGAACAAATTCAGGAATTTTTGAAACAAGGTATAACTAATGAAGAGGTGGAAGATTTTATTCTTGCTATAAAAAAAGAGAAGAAATCGGCTGATGATGTCGCTTATAATACCATTGTTTTTTGGACAGATAATCTCCAGTTTTATAATAAAACGGGAAAACAAATGGACTCCCCGATTTATTTTGACTCAATTATTGACAAGATTAATGCGAAAGATGTGCTTGTTTTTGCCCGAAAGTTTTTTAACACGGCGCAATGTGTCGATTTAGTAATTAAGTCAAAATATTGATAAAAGTGTGCTTTGAGATTTCGCTACTTTCATTCCAATAAGGGAATGAAGTAGCGAATGGGGGCTCAAGTGGAAAAGTTGATAAAATGAAAAAAGAAGGAGTATACACACTTTTTGAAACACTATTCAATTTTCTGGTTTAACTCTCGGTTTACTTTTACCAGCTAAACCACCCAAAAATCACGACAATAAAAAAACAGCTACTTTCGTAACTGTCTCATTTTCTGTCGGGGTGACAGGATTCGAACCTGCGACCCTCTGCTCCCAAAGCAGATGCGCTACATTTTTTCATGTGCATCTTCAAGGTAGCATTAAAAACTGATTAACAGCTACATATAACCATTCTCTTTTGGCTCATCACCCTCCCTATTTTTATTGGTTGACGTATGGGTTGACAATCTATCAAAACAGAACTTGATTAATACTATTAATGAACTCACTCTTATTTTATACTCAAATATAAGCAACATATAGCTTATATACAAGCAATTTACCACTAAATTATGGTGATTAGGATATGATTTTTATACACATACTTTCTGTTATTAATTGGTTATACATTAAATTACAACTTCATTTATTACTTAGCTTATGATATTGTAGTTGGTGAATAATATTTCTATTGGGTATATAGAACTAAATCTGCTACGATTTTCCACCAAATAAAAAAGGCAACAGAAATGAATCCATTGCCAGTATATTTTATCTATGATGATATTTTATTCTAGTTCACGTTTGTATAGCTCAACCTTCTCTTTTAATGGCTGTAATTCTGTTTGAATTGTAGCCCACACCATTTCATCACTGATTTGATAATAACCATGTACTAAAACATGGCGCATTCCAATTATAACTTTCCATTCAACTTCTGGATGCTTTTCTTTAAATTCATTTGTCAGTAAATATGCCGCTTCTCCAATTATCTGTAAATTTTTGATAACGGCAAACGGAGTGTCTTATTTCCCTTGTACCCGTCAAAACTGATACCTTTAGTAACTTCGAACAAGTTATCAATTGCCTCTATTATATGGGACAAGCGGTTGATATCTTTAGGCTTCTCTCTCATAGATCAATATTTTATCCTGTTCAGCCGATTCTTTAGCGAAATCTTTCAACTGTCCTTCTTCCACCAAATCAATTTTCTTGTGCAGAAGAGATTGTAAAGCGTTCACGATACCAATATACTTGAAAAGAGTAACATTAGCATTCTTGTCAAAGCGTACAAGTATATCAATATCACTCTCCCTTGATTCTTCTCCACGAGAATAAGAACCAAACACCCATGCTTTCTCAACTGGTTGTAGCGTGAAGAACTCTCTTAGTTTATTGATAATAGCTTGTTTCATATTTGCTCTTTTTGCAAAAATAGTGAATGTTGATGAGAAAACCATGATGTTACGAGCAACTAATGGTTAAATATTTAAGTCAGTGACTTTTCCTCAGAGTTGGCATATAATACCTAAAATGAAGGAAATCGCTCACTAACTACAATTCTGTTATGAGGAATATCTAAAATGCAATATTCTTTATCTTCAAAGCTGTCTACATAAAAATGAATCAATACATCATTACATACAAAAATATTTGATATTCTGGCATATTTACTTTGTCGTATCCTATTCTACAAGTACCTTTGTACATGTAAATGATTGGTCTGATGTTCTTTCCTGAATTAGATACTCTTTTGTTTGTTAGAAAAATTTGTTCCTATGAAATTACATGAGAAAGGAAAAACCTCCAATTCAGAATGGTTTGGTGTAGAACATTATCGAATTTTCCATGAAATGGATTTATTCAGGTATGTAAACATGGAGAGATTACAAATGTTATATCCTGATATTTTTAGAAATCCCAAACCGAAGTCTATCATCCCCTCGCACCCAAGTTGACATACGCACGATGAGTCAACGTAAAATCATATTAACAAAATATGATTATAAACAGACATTTTTAAATAATAATCACCCCTTTTGCATTACAATTTAATATAAGTATCTGTTGCCACGGTTGCAGAAATAGATGTTCCAGCGGGAATTACAGCCTGTTTGCCTTTTAATAATAAAAATAAAGGACAAACAAATATTTTATAGTGCCATTTATAATTGTATATAGAGAGTAGAATTTTGTATTTTTCCACTAAATGGATTTACCGCTTAATATTATTCTTGTAGTAATTTTTCCACTTCATTTTTCAAACGGGGGAGGTGATTGACAACAATACTCCAAAGAATATCAACCGAAAGACTATCATAACCATGTACGATATAATTACGAGCGTCCACGATTTTACGAGCGTTAGTGATGGCTATATCCTTGTTCTCTTTTAATATCCTGTTCATCGCCTCACCGATAATTTCAATGCACCTCTCAATCGCTCTTTGTAAACGTATATCTCGACAAAATTCTTCAAACAATTTTGGTTGTCCCTCGAAAAATGTTTCAATGTCATCAATCGCATTAAGTATATCTTGCAAGTGTTTCTTGGTAAAGTTATCCATATATTAATGCTTTGGTTTGCTCGATAGTTTCTTTCAAATAATGATTACGAATAGCGTGTTCTTCCAGTAAATCAACTTCTCTTCCCAATATATCTTCTAAAGCGTATTTCAAGTCAAAGAAATTACTAAAATAATCTGTTACTTGTGCTTTGTCGAAATTAACTATGAAATCAACATCGCTTTCTTTATTAAAACGATTCGTGAGGATAGAACCAAACACGAATAATTTACTAACCTTGTACTTCTTGCACAAGGCAATGATTTTATCCATATTTAATTCAATCAGATTCATGTAGTCATTCTCTTTTTGCAAATATAGTGATTGTTGAAGACAAAACAAAAACGCTAGAAATAACAGATTATTAAGTGTTGGTTATTTTTGATATATTGTCAAGTGTTTGATAGTAAATAGAAGTAAAAATATGAAATTCAAGCCAGCAACTTTATAAATAATATAAAATACTGGCTTTTCTTTTTTATATTACTATTTCTTACTTTCAGCTTCCCAGATTGTATTTAAAACCTGTTGAAAGTTGGCAAGTGGTATATGCTCTATTGATAAAGATTGTTCCGCACGAGTATCCTTTACATGATAACAGGGGCTATTTTGCTGGTAAGGGTTAAACGTGTCACCATTGAAATTTATTTCCGTTAGTTCATACTTATCGAATCGTATCGAGTTCACAGGGTCGAGTTTGTCGTTAAAGAATCCCAACGTGACCGATCTGGTGTTCATGTAAGTAAAGTTCTGCCATTTATACATTCCAACTAGACAATGGATTTTTTATATGAAGTTACAGGTAAACCTAACCTTTGAGCAACTTCAAGTATATCTATTCCTTTTATTTTTTTTAAACAAAATGCATACTAATCTCTATTATGCCATAGATGAATCTTTATTATTACATACATATCGTTAGAAATATAAAGGTAATAAATATTTATAACTGCGATATTTTTCCCCTTTTCTTTATATAAATAGTATTCTAATAACTAATATTGACATAAAATAGATTCTAAATCATACAAGTTTGTTTATTGAGATTTTTTACACAGATCTAGTAGTTAGGAAACCTATAGCCAGAAGATACATTGTTATATACCATTCTGGCTAAAATTCACCTTACTAAATTTATCAACTTTAGATGCAACTAAAGTAAATTACTCATAATTTCATCCATTTGCTTATCATCAAACTTACTAAGATATATTTCTGTTGTCTTTATATCTTGGTGTCCTAATGCTTGGGAGATTAGAGCTATATTAACACCAGTATTCTTCAAAATGCTAGCAAATGAATGCCTAGCAACATAAGTTGTTACATCTGCATCTATTTCCAATTCCGAAGCAAGAAGTTTCAACTCCTTATTGATCTTAGCAAGCATCTTGTGGAGCCTATTTTTCTTTTGTACCGATGTTTTATGCACTCTATTATCATAGATTGGGAAAAGATAGCCAGCTTCCTTCTGGTAAGGGGCATACTTCTTTATTATCTCTTTTGCCTGCTCACATAACTTAAAATTAATCGCTCCATGAGTCTTCTGCCTGTGATAACGAAGTCTTCCCCTGTGTACATTATAGGAGGTCAAGTTAGCCATATCTACTAGTGAAATACCGCCACTCAAATAAGCAAAAGTAAATATATCACGAGTAAATTCCCTTATGAAAGTAGCATTTATGGTTTCCGTGGTGATAATCTTTATCATATCCTCTTTAGATAATGCTCTCTTTCTAGTTGAGGTATCAAATTTACTTACCTTATATTCATCAAAAGGATAGTATTTCTTATTTACAATTTTAGCCTCGATAGCCTTATTAAATGTACTCCGTAAAGTTCTAAAAAGTACGCTTAAAGTTGTCCCCTTACACTTCTTTCCTACAAGCCAACTTTCATACCGTTTTAACCAAGCAACATCTATTGAACTAAAAGGAATATCTAAATTAGAGGAAGTGAAATCCTTTAATGAATTATAGGAATATTTATAAACCAATCTATTCCCCTCATTTCCAGAATCTCTAAAACTAACCAACAACTCTTTATAAAACTCTCCCACCGTCTTATTTACTAGCTTTACTTTCTTACTTTCCACTAGCAATGCTGCCGTGTACTCCTTTTGCTCTGCTACAAATTCCAGTATCTGACGCTGATACTCAACTTGTTTATCCAAAATAATCTTCTCTATTAATTCCTTATTAGGACATCTAGGGGTTGGTTTATTCTTTTCAAAATCCCAATATTTAGGAAAGATAGCAATACCCAAACTTACATACTTTGGTTTTCTATCTTTTGTAACCCGAAGCATTAAAAGGGATTTTCCATTAGAAAGCACCTTAGATTTGTAACAAACCACTGATACTGAAGCATTCATACTAAATTTCTGGTTTAAACCTCAGTTTAAACATTTGCTCAAATCCACCCAAAAATCACGATAATAAAAAAACAGCTACTTTCGTAACTGTCTCATTTTCTGTCGGGGTGACAGGATTCGAACCTGCGACCCTCTGCTCCCAAAGCAGATGCGCTACCGGACTGCGCTACGCCCCGAAACATCTGCAAAATTCGTGGCGGAGAGAGGGGGATTCGAACCCCCGGTACAGTATCCCGTACGACAGTTTAGCAAACTGTTGGTTTCAGCCACTCACCCATCTCTCCAATTGCGCTGACAAAAGTAGTGCTTTTTATTATTCTTGCAAGCTTTTGGCGTGTTTTTTTTCAATCTTTTCACGTTCGACAGGAAAAAACAGCCCTACAAACAACTATTTTTGCACGGGGGAAGGACCTTTCCCCATTTTTTTCCATAATTGATGATGAAATTTCTGTTCTGCCTCGATCATCATCCAGACCTTTTTAGCGGATAATGCCTTCGTCAATTTATCTATATACTCTTTTTTGATATCACGCATGGCTTGTTCTGCCGCTAATAGCGTCTGTAAATTTTTCAACGCTTGCTGTTCGGTCACTTCCGGGGCCTCTTTTGACTTCCGGCAAGTTAAATCGCGAATTTTATCGTTTTCAACACGTATTTTTTGTTGCATTTCGTTATACAAAGGCCAGAACTTAGTTGCCTCTTCGGGGGTCAACTCCATCTCCTGGGTAAAAAAAGCCACTTTCTGAGCCTCGAATTCTTTGCGCTTCTCCTCGCTCAATTTCCCAGATTGAGCAAACAAGGACAAACCGAATAACGTCATTAATATAACCAATCCTATCTTTTTCATATATCTTGCTTGTACGTTTTACTTTACCTGTTCTCCGCATATAAAAACTCCAGAGGATCGGTTTCCTGTGATAAATATTCGATAATCTCTTCCCGTGAAGGATTAAAATCTGCATCGAAAATATTTTCATCCTCTGTTTGTGATGCAATCACTTCAGGCTGTTCTCCTTTTTTAATCAGCATCCTATTCTCGTCAACCGCCCCGGGCAACACCAGTTGCACGACAACCATAGCGAAGGCAAACAATGCCGCTAACCCGAGATAAGGTTTCAATGTCAATAACAGACTTGTTTGCTTGGGCGTCTCGTTCTCTTTCACTCGACTCATCACCCGATCTTCCAACGCATCGAAATAACCGTCAGGAACCGTGAACGGGTTCTTTGATTTATATTTTTCATCCAAGTTATCCATAATCTTCCTTTTTTACTCGTTGCCAAATAATTACTCGAACGTGGGCAAAGTATCGGAAATCTTTAAACTTTCCTCGATTTTCTTCACCGCATTATGATAGGTTGCCTTCAATGTCCCTACTGCTACATCCAACACCTCGGCAATATCTTCATATTTCATATCGTCAAAATATTTCATGTTAAATACCAAGCGTTGCCGTTCCGGTAACTTTAACACGGCTTTCTGTAATTCCCGCTGGATCGAATCCCCGCAGAAATAACAATCACTCTCCAACTGATTTTCAAGCATTGGAGTAATTTCTTGCGAGTTACCGAATGTTTTCCGGCGCTTCTCGTTCAAAAAATTGATCGCTTCATTCGTTGCCACCCGGTACATCCACGTGAACAATTTAGCCTCGTAACGAAACTCCCGCAGTCCTCGCCAAATCTTGACAAAAGTGTTCTGAAGGACGTCATCGCTATCATCGTGATTAATCACGATTTTCCGAATATGCCAGTAAAGCCTTTCACTATGCTTTTCTACAAGCATCCGAAAAGCCCTTTCCTCTCCATGCTCGGAATGAAACAATCTTACTATATCTTCATCGTTATTCTCGTTCATTTTCCCCTACTCTATCATTAAGGTCTTCCATCCTATGACAATATTTTATGTCAAAGGTTTATTCAAGCACTATTTAAAATTCAAATCCGAGAACTTCTTTTTGCCACGTAAAAAGTAATCCAAGACAACACTCCGTTGGTATATCCCGGTAACATTCACAGGACTCTCCGGCCCCTTGTATTCCTTTTTCATTCTATGGTAAGCCTTGTATGCCCGGATAACGGAACGAGTATTCGAGAACTCTCCTTTCAACAGAAACAAGCCCGCCGCCATCATATCCAGCAAACCGCGGATAAAGAACACCTTCCCCCGTTGCTTTTCATCCAGATTCTTATGCAACATCAACAAATTATTCCGGTAATTCAGAAACAACTTGCGCGGGTGATTCATCGGTAAAGAACCTCCCCCAAAATGATACACGACTGACGTCGGAACCGCTTTCAGCACTCCTCCTTTATTCTTTAACCGCCAACAAAGGTCAATCTCCTCCATGTGGGCAAAAAAAGCTTCATCCAGCCCCCCGGCCGACCGATACCGCTCCCGCCGGATACACAACGCCGCTCCCGTCGCCCAAAAAACTTCCACCTCGTCATCATACTGTCCGGTATCCCGCTCCGTGGTATCCAACACTCGTCCGCGACAGAACGGGAATCCCAGGTAATCAATATATCCCCCTGCCGCCCCGGCATATTCGAACTTGTCTTTTTCCCGGTAAGCTAAAATCTTCGGTTGCACGGCCACCACTTTATCATCCCGATCCAACGCCTCCACCAACGGCTCCAACCAACCGGGAGCCACCTCCACGTCACTATTTAAAAGCACGACATACTCGGCCTCGATCATCTCGATCGCCCGGTTATATCCCCCGGCAAATCCAAAATTCTCCTCGAACAAGACACGTTCTACTTCCGGAAATTCTTTCTCCAAACATTCCCACGAACCGTCCGTAGAATGATTATCCACCACCACGACATGCCCCAACTCCACGTTGGTATTCCTCACGACAGAAGGCAGAAATTCCCGCAATAACTTCTCCCCGTTCCAATTCAATATAATTACCGCAACCCGCTTTCCCATTTATCAATTTTAGATTTAATGATTTTAGCATCCAATCACACAAGATGAACGCTTTTTTTCACGTTAAACTCTAAATTCTAAACTTTAATATAAATCCAACTTTTAGCTTTTAACGTTTATCTTTCTTGTGTTTCCACCTCTTATGCGACCACAACCAATACTGGGGTTCTTCTTTTATAAAAGACTCCAATAACCGGGTATGCATTTCCGTTATTTTCCCCTGCGGCAATTCTGCCGGATTCGCGCATACATCCACGAATTCCACCTCGTAATACCCGCGTTTCACTTTACGCATGCGCACCGAAACCACCGGGATATTATATTTTCTTGCAATCTTCTCGGTACCAAGCAAAACGGGAGTATCTTGATTCAAAAATTGTGTCCAGAAATTCAAATTATGCCCGTTCGGAGTCTGATCCCCAATAAAACCAGCCAAAAACAAACGATTTTCCGAACGATAACGGGCTATCACCCGCAAGGTGTCATCTTTAGCCACAAGCACCGCACCGAATCGAGATCGAATCTGTTGCATCATCCTGTTGGTCACCTTATTACGAATCGGCTTGTATAAAGCTAGAAAATCCGCGTCTGTTTCCCATAAACTATACGAAGACATCCACTCCCAATTCCCGTAATGCCCCAACACCCCGATCACACTCCTCCCCTCGTCAAAATAAGATTGCGGCAAAGCTGTATTTTTAAACACGCAGCGCTTCCGGATGGTAGCCTCGGACACATGCCACAACTTGTACAACTCGATCGTTAAATCCGCCAGATGTTTATAATATTTCCGCTCGATTGCCACAATCTCCCGTAAGCTTTTTTCCGGGAAAGAGTTACACAAATTCGTCCGCACCACCTTGCGACGGTAGTGAAGCACGTAATAAAGCAACAAATAATTAAAGTCGGCTATAAGATAAAGTACCCTGAATGGCAGGAAACTAATCAACCAGACAATAGCATACAGAATATACGAAAACATAAGCGTCCAATTATAATGGTCAAAGATACATGCTTTGCAATTGAAATCCAAAAAGAAGCTCCTCCTGTTTTTTTTAATCATTATAAATTGGCAGTGTCAGAATAAATCATTATTTTCGTGAGTTGAATGCGTAAAATACGAATAGCCATGGAGCAAGAAAACCTACAACAAGCCGAAGAGTTGAATAACAACGAAGCAATTTCTCCGGATACTTTAAATGATGAAACTCAAAACGAGGTTTCAGTTCAGGGTCAACCTACACCGATAGAGAAAGCCCCCGAAAAGGAAGTTCCAACATGGGATTTTTCTAGTTTTAACACGGAAGAGATCATCTCTCACATGAAAGCATTGATCGAAGACTTCCCCGTGCAACGCCTGAAGGTGCTGGATAACCTACCCCAAGTTTTCGAGGCACAGTATCAAAAAGAGTATGACAAGGCTCTGGCAGAGTTCACCCAAGGCGGGAACCCGGCTGAAGCATTCGACTACCAAGATAATTCGAAAGAACGTTTTTATAGCGTGTACAGGATCTATCGTGAAAAAAAGTCAGAGTTTTACAAGAAACTAGAAGGCGAAAAAGAACAAAACTTGAAAGAAAAACTCCAGATCATCGAAGAACTGAAAGAGTTGATCCAACACGAGGAATCGTTAAACAAAACATATCAAGACTTTAGAAGCCTACAAGAGAGATGGAGAAACACGGGTATGGTTCCGCAAGCACAAGCGGGAGACTTGCTCGAAACTTATCACCATCACGTGGAAAACTTCTTCAACTATATTAAAATCAACAAAGAATTGCGCGATCTCGATTTAAAGAAAAATTTGGATGCCAAGAACGCTTTAATCGAACAGGCGACCGCTCTACTCGAAGATAACAATGTCGGAAACGCTTTCCGTCAATTACAATCCCTCCATTCTCAATGGAAAGAGATCGGCCCTGTATCCAAAGACGTGCAGGAAGAAACTTGGAACCGTTTCAAGGAAGTTACCGATAAAATTAATAACGCTTACCACCGTTTCTTCGAGACCCTTCGGGAAGAACAAGACAACAACTTAAAGATTAAAGAAGAAATTTGTCTGAAGTTGGAAAATTACGCAACCGTCACTTTCGGAAAATTATCGGAATGGAACGAAGCCACGGACACCGTACTCGCCCTGCAAAACGAATGGAAACACGCGGGAACAATTCCAATCAAGGAACGCAACCGCTTGTACAAACGTTACAGATCGGCATGCGACGCATTCTTTGAGAAGAAACGACAATATTACGCAGAAATACAGGCATTGCAAAACCAGAACCTAGCCAAGAAAATTGCTCTTTGCGAAAAGGTAGAGGCTCTGAAAGACAGTACCGACTGGCGTTCAACAACCAACAAGATCATCGAATGCCAAAGAGAATGGAAAAACATCGGACCGGTTCCGAAAAAGATATCCAACAAAATATGGAATCGTTTCCGTACAGCCTGTGATTATTTCTTTGACAATAAATCCGCCCAATTCAAACACGTCTCTTCCGATCAAGAAAAGAATCTTGAATCAAAAAGAGCCCTGATTGAAGAGGTCCGTAATTTCCAAAAGACCGGCAACAATGATGAAGACATCGAGGCGCTGAAAGCTTTCCAGGCTCGCTGGGCTGAAATCGGATTCGTTCCAATCAGGGAGAAAGAGGCCGTGCAAAGTGAATTCCGGAAATTAATCAACGATCATTTTGACCAGCTTGATATTGATGAATTCGATAAAAATATAGAACGATTCAAATCCAAAATCAACACTTTCGACAACAGTGACGACAAGGATAGCAAGATCATCCAGGAAAGAGAAAAACTAGTAAACAAAATCAAGCAACTGGAAACAGACTTACATGCTTGGGAGAACAACATCGGATTCTTCTCCAAATCAAGCAATTCCGAGAGCTTGATCCGGGAATTCTCGAACAAGATAGAGAGTGCCCGTCACAAGTTAGCCTTGATGCAGGAAAAACTGAAACTCATCGACGGAATGATTTAAACGAAAAACAAACATAAAAAAGAGGCGCTTCAAAAGTGCCTCTTTTTATGTTTGTATGATATTTTTTCTTACTTTTGTCGTTAAGTTTCAACATACTTGTATCATTTGATTGTTATTCATTGGATAACAAATAGTTCAGGTATTTTCAAACTGTTGGATGTAGAATATAGAAATAATTATAAAATATTTATATCGTGTCAACAAAATATGTTTTCGTTACGGGTGGAGTTGCTTCTTCTTTGGGAAAAGGAATCATAGCCTCCTCATTAGCAAAACTGCTTCAATCAAGAGGTTACAAAGTTGCAAACCAAAAATTAGACCCGTACATTAATGTCGATCCCGGAACCTTAAACCCTTATGAACATGGCGAATGCTACGTGACTAACGACGGTGCGGAAACCGACCTGGACTTGGGGCATTACGAAAGGTTCACGAATATCCCGACATCACAAGCCAACAACATCACGACGGGGCGTATTTACCAAAACGTTATCACGAAAGAACGTCGTGGAGATTACTTGGGAAAAACAGTGCAAATCATCCCGCACATCACGGATGAAATCAAACGAAATATAAAACTACTTGGTAACACGGGCGATTACGACGTGGTCATCACGGAAATCGGGGGGACTGTGGGAGACATCGAATCTTTACCGTTTATCGAGGCCGTTCGTCAGTTACGCTGGGAACTCGGAGAGAAATCCGTATTCATACACCTGACGCTAGTTCCCTACCTAACCGCTTCAGGCGAATTAAAAACCAAACCCACGCAACACTCCGTGAAAGCCCTTTTGGAAAACGGGGTACAACCGGATATCATCGTGCTCCGCACAGAACACGAACTGGGGTCTGACCTCCGGAGAAAAGTGGCCCTTTTCTGCAATGTTGACCCGAAAGCCGTGATCCAATCCATCGACGTGGATACAATTTACAAGGTACCCATCAAAATGCGGGAAGAAAAATTAGACGAGATCGTACTTTCACAGCTCGGCCTACCACTTAAACACGAACCGGACTTGGAATCATGGGAACGCTTCTTGTACAAGTTCAAAAATTATAACCGGAAAGTAACCATCGCTCTTGTCGGGAAATACGTAGAATTACACGATGCCTACAAATCTATCGTGGAATCATTCATCCATGCCGGCGCAGCCAATGATTGTAAGGTCAATATCAAATGGGTACATAGCGCTCACGACATCAACGTGGAAAACGTGTGTGATGTATTCAAAAATGTAGATGGAATACTCGTGGCTCCCGGATTCGGGCAACGGGGTATCGAGGGAAAACTGCTCGCCATCGAATACGCCCGCACGAACAACATCCCGTTCCTCGGAATCTGTCTCGGCATGCAAATGGCAGTTATCGAATACGCCCGCAACGTGTTGCATCTGGAAGGAGCTGATTCGACTGAAATGGCACCCAAAACAAAATATCCTGTTATAGATCTCATGGAATCGCAAAAAGAAGTAACCGATAAAGGTGGTACCATGCGTCTGGGAGCCTACAAATGCGTGCTGAAAGAAGGCTCTAAAGCCTGCGATGCTTATGGGGTTAAGGAAATTGAAGAGAGACATCGTCATCGTTACGAGTTCAACAGCAAATACACCGAACAATTTGAACAAGCAGGAATGATCACAACAGGAGTTAATCCGGACACGGGATTAACCGAAATCGTGGAAATCCCGACTCACAAATGGTTCGTAGGCACCCAGTTCCACCCCGAATACAAGAGCACGGTAACCAACCCGCACCCTTTATTCGTGGCATTTGTAAAAGCTTGTTTGTCATAAATATAAAAAAAAAACAAATAGAACATCGCGTATGCGATATTCAATTTAAAATCATAAATCTAAAACCTAAAATAAAAATATGGATAGAAATACAATAACCGGTTTAGTTGTCATCGCGCTCATACTGATCGGCTACTCCTATTTCATGAGTCCTTCTAAAGAGGAAATGAAGGCCATGCATGTCCGGGACTCCATCGCAAGAGTCGAAGCTCAAAGAGCCGCCGCATTGGAGAAAGAACGTCAGGCCGATTTCGCACAACAACAGCAAAACGCGGATGCACAACAAGCCCCCACAGCTTTGGTATTCAAACAAGACTCCCTGCCTGTCGAAGAGTACACGCTGGAAAATGATAAAATCAAATTACATATCAATACCAAAGGTGGCCGCATCGACTACGTGGACCTGAAAGGATACCGCACGCATGATTCTCTTCCGCTTATACTATGGAAAGAAAATAAAAGTTCCTTCGGGTTGAATTTCTATGCACAAAACAAACAAATCAATACAGAAGACTTGATCTTTGTTCCAAGCACGAACCAAAAGAAACTGATCGCGGAGAACTCCGCGCAGACGCTCACGATGCGGGCTTACGTGGACGAGAACAAATATCTTGAATTCGAGTACAAGCTCGCCCCGGATTCTTACATGGTTGATTTCAACATCAACACCTACAACTTGAATGACGTTATCGCCTCGAACACGAATTTTCTGACCCTATACTGGGGCGTAGATATGCCACAATTAGAGAAAAGTAGGGACTTCGAAAATCGTTACACGGGAGTATACTACAACTTCTCGAACAATGACGTGGAACACCTTTCACTTACCGGCGACGAAAAAGTAGATTTACCAACTAGCGTGAAATGGATTGCCTTCAAGCAACAATTCTTTTCTTCCATACTTATCGCCAACGAATCGTTCCCAAATGTACTGATATCTACCACCAACAACACGACCGAGGGATTCTTGAAAACAGCCGATGCAGAAGTTTCATTACCTTATTCCGGGAAAACGATCGAAAAATACGACATGCGCTTTTTCTTCGGACCGAACTCTTACCCTATCCTGAGAGAGTATGGTAAAGATATCGAATTGCCCCAGTTGATCAACTTAGGTTGGAAATGGATTGCTTGGTTCAACCGTTACGTGGTAATTCCAATTTTTAACTTCCTCGAAAATCATGTAACTCTCAATTACGGTCTGATTATCTTGTTGTTGACCCTGATCATAAAACTCGTCCTTTTCCCGTTGACTTACAAATCGTATATGTCTCAAGCGAAAATGCGAGTGCTGAAACCACAGATTGACGAGATAAACAAAAAGATTCCCGCCGACAAAGCCATGGAACGCCAACAAGCGGTGATGAAACTGTACAAGAAAGCAGGAGTCAACCCCATGGGAGGATGTTTGCCGATGCTCTTGCAGATGCCGATTTTGATCGCCCTCTTTTACTTCTTCCCCGGAGCAATCGAATTGCGCCAGAAGAGCTTCTTGTGGGCTACCGACTTGGCTTCTTACGATTCCATCGCCACACTGCCGTTCAACATCCCGTTCTATGGGAACCATGTCAGCTTGTTCTGTTTGCTAATGACAATTACCAATGTCTTATATATGTGGTATAACAGTAAGAACCAACCGCAAAATGACCAAATGAAAGGGATGCAAACAATGATGTACATCATGCCCATCATGTTCTTATTCATCTTCAACAGTTATTCATCCGGTTTGAGTTACTACTATTTCATCGCCACGTTAATCACCATCGTTCAAACATGGGCTATCCGGAAATTCGTAAATGACGAAAAACTATTGCACCAGATAGAACTCGCCAAAACAAAACCCGTGAAAAAGTCCAAGTTCCAACAAAAACTGGAAGAAATGCAACGAATGCAAGAACAACGCATGAAACAAATGCCAAAGAAAAAATAAAAGCTATACAGCTTAAAATAAAAGAGATCATGAAAATGATCTCTTTTATTTTATCCCACCCCTAACAAATAAATAAAATCATTCCCATTAAACATTTCCTTTATTTCATTCATCCCTTCTATGTTCCTGTGGTGTCTTTATAAAAAGGAGTACAAAGTTTGTGTACAGTACAAATTTTAAATTAAAACACCATGCAAATAAAAAAAATCACAGAAATAATGGCAATTATATTGTTGCTTATTATTACAACAAATCCCGCTATTTCTCAATCACGAGAAATTTCTGGAACGGTACGGAAATATGGTTCACATGAACTATTATCGGAAATTTCAGTTGTTTTTAAAGGAACCAAAAATGGAGTAACTACTGATTTAAGAGGTTCTTTCACGATACGAACTCTTTTTGCCAAAGATACCATATTAGTTTTCAGCTATATTGGTTATATTACACAAGAAATCAATATTGCTAAAAGTAAGCATCATGTTGTATATATGAAAGAAGACGATTCAAGCCCAACAAACTACAATTTTCTTAACACTTTAAACGTCTTATATCAATTCCTAAGACAAGAAGATAAAGAAAAGTCCATAAAAATACCAATGAGACCAGAAACGAATTAACCATACAATAATATCACACAAACTTTATTGCCGACTATAAAATGAAATATTATCACATCATAACAATCGCAAACCACGAAGCAAAGTTATTGAGAAGGAGTATTTTGTTCCAGATATTTACAGGATTGGCGATTTTAGGGATTCCGTTTTTGCAACTCATAAACCAAGGAGGTGACAATCTATTTTGGTATAAAATAGCCCTTCCTTCCTCTTTCCCATTCATAAATGTTTACTTGTATAATCTATTACAGACATTAGTAATCATCTTTGCCTGTACAGAGCGAGAAAAACAAAGTATGACACGATACACGATAGAAGTTTTACAATGTCATCCTGTAAGTAATTACGAATTTTGTATCGGCAAGATTCTTGGAATATTTAAAGAATTTATCAAAATCAACTTCTATGTACTTATAATAGGTGCACTTATAAATATATGGGGAAGTAACGCTCCATTTCGAATCGAACTTTATCTATTCTATTTTTTTACACTAACCTTACCTACATTATTTTTCATAAGTGGATTTACATTATGGCTGACTCGAATGATAAGAAGTCAAGTTTTAATTATCCTAATTTTAATCATTTACTTTCTATGCAATTATTTCTATTTTTCTAGAATACAATTCGGGATATTTGATTTTTTATCGCACACCCTATCGTACCAATTTTCTGATATAACAGGATACACAGCGTTACCGAAATTTTTATTGGTACGTCTTGGATATACATTACTAGGAATTGGATTTTTATACTTATGGAACAGAATATGGCAACGCCCTGACAACAAAGTATCCGGCAAATGGAATACGTACATGATTAGTATTCTATTCTTCCTACCGGGAAGTATTGGAATCCTTTACTCTTGGCACGATTGTCAAAATCAAGAAAACCGGAGAGAATTGTACAGGGAAACTTATTTACACTATCAGCCGGAAGCTAAAGCCCGAGCTATACAGAACGACATCACTTATCGTTCAAACGGCAAATACATGTCCGTCACAAGTAAATTAAGCGTGCAAAATCAAAATAAAGATACCCTATCACGTGTTATCCTTTATCTAAACCCAACCCTACACGTGACGAAGATTCAGGAAAACACACTGAAAGTTGATTATTCCAGAGAGAATCAAGTAATTGTTCTACACAAGAAATTAGCCCCGGCAGAAAGAATCACCTTAGACATAGATTATCATGGAAAAATTGACGATGCCATTTGTTATCTGGATTTCCCCGAAGAAGAAATCTCGAATGAAACAAGAATAAGACAAAACAAGATCTTCAGATTTGGCAAAGAATATTCTTTTCTTACTGAGAACTACACCCTATTACACCCGGAATGCATTTGGTATCCCGTTTGCGTACCGCCCGCAAATATAGCATTTCCGTATGCCCACGAAACAAATTTCACTCATTTCACCCTAAACGTGGATCACAAAAAAGAAGGGGAAGTGCTATCACAAGGAATTTCGAAAACAACGGATAAAGGTGTCGTTTTTGTCAACGAGCAAGCTCTCACGGGAATCAGTTTGTGTATCGGGAAATACGAGAAAAAAGAAATGCAACTTGGCAACATTCTATTGGAACTATACTATTTCCCAAAACATAAATTCATGTTCGACTCTTATCAAATAACGGACAAACAATTACAGATACAAATCACTCAAATCAAAAATAGGATACAATCCAACTTCGGACGATACTACCCGTTCAAAAAAATCATGTTTATCGAAAGCCCGACATCCTACACCTCTTACGAGAGAAAATGGAAAGGAGGAAGTGAATATATACAACCCGAAATAGTATTTTTCCCGGAAAGACTCTTCACGTTGGCCTACAGTCCCCTTAACGTCGCTAAAAAAGTTGCCAGAAAAACGAATCCATCGGAAGACCAGGAATCATTGAATACACAAGTAGAGAAAAATACACTGCGTTCTTTCGAGATGCCCTTATTAGGAGGCACGTATAGTCTTTCCCCTATGTTCTACGATTATATGAGCTTTATATCATCAGACAAATATCCCGGGGTAAACACACTATTAAATGATTTGATTTACCAACAGGATCGAAAAATAATGCTAATAAACAACGAATTTACCGAAGAGTATATTGCCGTTACGGAATATCTGAAAAATAGATGTTTACAAGACGGCTTCCGGGAAGAAAACTTGTCAACAAAAACATTGCGGGAAATGATTCGATTGAAAGCACAATATTTAAAAGCTTATCTCTCTACACGAATTTCTCTCGACGAACTCAAACAATTTTGCAATGATATGGCCTCTCGTCTCCAGTTCTCAGAAATAAAACTAGAACAGTTTTGCGAAGAGTTTACCGATCGTAATTTGCTGGATTTACAATCAGTATTAAATCATTTATACCAAGAAAAAGGATTACCCTCATTCGTGGTCAAAGATTTACAAGCAGCAAAGATTGCAGGCGAAGAAAATAAATATCAAATCCATTATAAAGTGTGGAATACGGCACAAACACCGGGAATCATTTCACTCGGCGCACACGACATGGAGGGAAATAGCCTGATAGAGCGCAATGATATTATCCCTCCCAAAACATGTAATGAAATTTATTTGGAAACAATGCAGGAGCCGAGTCAATTATACATACAAACCCATTTATCACAAAACATCCCATCGTTTTATTATATCGAATACGAAAACGGGATTCATCAAAATGCGGATAAAAAAGCCATTGGTATATTTCATACAGATAGTTCCTCTTTTTTATCCAGAGATATTATTGTAGACAACGATTCCGACAAATTCTATTTCACAGATTCCACGGAACAGAAAAGAGTCTTATTATCTTCAAAATCAAAACAAAAAAAATATACCCTTGTTTGCGATCCCCCCCAATGGATCGAAACGATAACCCACCGCAGTTTCGGAAACCCCATTCGTAGCACGTATTGCAAACTGGCCGATCATGGAAAAAGAAATGCAGTCTGGACAACCGATATTTCCCAAGAGGGAACCTATGAAATCTTCTTTTACCATCAAGACATCACCGTAAGTTTTCCTCCCGTCAGCTCCACCTTCCCAGGAGCAAAGCTACATTATGCCGTACAGTACGCCGGAGCTAAAAAAGAAATTACAATAGAAGCCGATCTGGAAGCTGAGGGTTGGATTTCTTTAGGTATATTCGACCTTCCTAAAGGAAAAGTACAGGTTATTCTAAACGACAAAGGTGGTATCGTCGAAAAAGATAATTCCAAACAAGGTATTGAAGCTAAACGACAATTAATCATTGCCGATGCGGTAAAATGGGTTCAGGTAAAAAGGACGAACTGATAAATGAATGCCTGTCACTGAGATTGAGCAGGTTCACTGCTCCGCTGAATAAGATATGCACTACAAATATGTAACATTTTTTAACAATTCAAACAGCATAGAGAAAATAATTTCCTTGATTACATTCACGAGATCCCAATATATATTCATACTTTCATAGAAAATCAGGGAAAAGCATGACAACATTTACATTTAAGAGAAAAAGAAAAACCATAGACTTACCAATAGAACCCCTACAAAAGTTGCCTATCATGGCTACAGCACAAGGCAAAAGCTTAAAAGCCTTTATAGAACATCTTTTAACGGCGAAAGCCAATTCTTTAGAAGGATGCCCAAAACGATAAAACCAGACATACTCTCTGGATGAAATCACAAAACTCCTAGATACCTAACTACAAAATTCTATTGATAAAAAACCGTCTCAGATCAAATCCAAGACGGTAATATCTTCCCGATTTACTGTAAATTAAATCTGCTTCAACAAATTAATCATTTCGATAGCAGTAGTCACGGCCTCAAACCCCTTATTTCCGGCTTTCGTTCCCGCTCTTTCCACGGCCTGCTCGATAGAATCGGTAGTCAACACACCGAAGATAATCGGCACCCCGGTTTGCAATCCCACGTTAGCGATTCCTTTCGTAGCCTCGTTCGCCACCATATCAAAATGAGGAGTTGCACCGCGAATCACGGCCCCCAGACAAACAACGGCATCATACTTTTTTGTCTCGGCCATCTTCTTGGCAACCAACGGGATTTCAAAAGCTCCCGGAACCCAAGCCAAATCTATGTTTGCCTCGTCACCACCATGACGTTTGAAAGCATCCAAAGCTCCACCCAATAACTTACTCGTGATGAACTCGTTAAAACGTCCCGCAACGATACCAATTCGTTGACCTTCTGCTAATAATTTCCCTTCCAGTAAATTCATATCTTTCAATTTTATTATTTGTTTTCCAATTCTTCTTTCAATTTATTGATCTCATCCTGTTGACGCACGTGAATCATGTGTCCCATTTTCTTGTACTTCGTGTACATGTAGAACTCATTTTTCTCGTTACACGTCATCTCGATAGGCTCACGTCCCACAATCTCTATACCGTATCCCATCAGTCCGTTAATCTTCAACGGATTATTCGTCATCAAAACCATCTTCTTCACGCCCAAATCTGCCAAAATTTCGGCTCCGGTACCGTATTCACGCAAATCGGCTTTAAAACCGAGTGCAATATTTGCCTCCACGGTATCCATCCCCTCATCCTGCAAATGATAAGCTTTCAATTTATTAATCAAACCGATACCTCTCCCCTCCTGGCGCATGTACAACAACACGCCGCGACCTCTCTCCCCGATTCTACGCATCGCCTCGGCCAACTGATCACCGCAATCACAACGCAAAGACCCGAACACGTCACCCGTCAAACATTCCGAATGCACCCGGCATAACACCGGCTCTCCATCCGTGATATCTCCTTTCACCAAAGCGATATGATGCTCCCCATTAATCTTGTTCACATAACCATACGCTTTGAAATCACCATATTTAGTAGGCATATCTGCTTCCGTTACTCGTTCCACCAGTATCTCCGTCCGTCTACGATAAGTAATCAGATCCGACACGGTAATCATCTTCATACCATGCTTTTTCGCAAACTCCTTCAATTCCGGGGTACGCATCATCGTACCGTCCTCCCGCATAATCTCGCAACACAACCCGCACTCCTTCAAACCTGCAATCCGCATCAAATCCACCGTTGCCTCCGTGTGCCCCATACGTTCCAATACCCCGCCTTTCTTCGCTTCCAACGGGAACATGTGCCCCGGACGACGGAAATCCTCCGGCTTGGCGTTATCCTCTACGGACTTCATGGCCGTAACCGACCGTTCCAAGGCAGAAATTCCGGTAGTCGTGTCCACGTGGTCAATTGACACCGTGAATGCCGTGCAATGATTATCCGTATTCGTGGTCACCATTTGCTCCAAACCTAACTTTTTCGTCAGGGCTTTACTCATCGGCATACAAATTAATCCTTTGGCATAAGAAGCCATGAAATTCACGTTTTCCAACGTTGCAAACTCGGCCGCACAAATCAAATCCCCCTCGTTCTCCCGATCCGGATCATCGACTGCAATAATCATCTTACCAGCTCTTAAATCCGCAACAGCCTCTTCAATCGTACTAAACTTAAATTCTTCCATGATATACCTTATTATAATTTTCTAAATTTCTCAAAACATCACCAAACAATAACTTGTTCGTCTTTAGCCTTTAAAACCCGTTCGCCAGCAGAAAATCCAATGTCATTCCTCCTTTCGGCTCCGAAGGTTCGGCCGGACGCATCAACTTCTCCACGTACTTCGCGATAACATCATTTTCCAGATTCACCGTATCCCCGATCTTCTTCTTCACCAACGTGGTCTCGTCCTGCGTGTGGGGAATAATCGAAACCGTAAAACCCGCGTCATTCACGGACACGACAGTAAGACTTATCCCGTCTATCGTGATCGATCCCTTGTCCACGATATAGCGCAATAACTCGCCAGACGTGGCCACAGATATCCAAATCGCATTCTCGTCTTTCTCTCGCCCCACGATTTTCCCGGTACCGTCAATATGACCCGACACGATATGTCCTCCCAAACGACCGTTCAAAGTAAGCGCCCGTTCCAGATTCACCCGATCACCCGCCCGCAGTTCTCCTAAATTACTACGTTGCATCGTCTCCGGCATCACGTCAGCACAAAAAACACTACCGGTAAAAGAAGTCACGGTCAGGCAAACCCCGTTCGTGGCAATACTGTCCCCCACCTTTAAATCCTCCAACACCTTTTTCGCCTGCACCTCTAGCACGACACTCCGGTTCCCTCGTTTCACCCCTTTCACGGTTCCTATTTCTTCTATTATTCCTGTAAACATACCAATTTTAGATTTATGATTTTAGATTTTAGATTTCCCCGCTCAAAGTCCCCATTTTTAAATCACAAAATCCATTATCTTTTAGTTTTTAACTTTAAAAGCACATCCTCTCCCATGTTCAGAACATTCACAAGTTCAAGATCAATAGCATCCGCCATTTTCTCAACTCCCATGCCCTCAACCGGGGTCTTGGCATTCATACCTCCCACGATCGTCGGAGCGATAAAAGCATAAACTTCATCCACGAAACCTCCCGCTAAAAACGAATAATTCAAACTACCGCCACCTTCCAGAAGAACCGAGTCTATCCCGGCCTGTCCCAACCGTGCCAACAAATCATCCACGCTCACGAGTCCTTCCCGTTCCTCACATACCCAAACCTCGACGCCCACATCCTGCAAGGCCTTCACCTTCCCCTCGTCGGCAAAACGGGTACAAGCCACAATCGTTCGGTACTCGCGGGCAGTCCTCACGAGTTGACTCTTCAAGGCTAACCGGGCATTGCTATCCACGACAACACGAATCGGTTGTCTCACCCCACGCCCCTCAATCCGACAATTCAACAACGGATTATCCGCCACGGCCGTACCGATACCAACCAGTACCGCCATGAAACGATGGCGCAATTCATGCACGTAAGCCCGGGCTTCCGTTCCCGTGATCCATTTCGAATCACCCGTGCGGGTAGCAATCTTCCCGTCCAACGTCATCGCCGTCTTCATCGCCACCCAGGGACGCTTCGTCGTTATATATTTCAAGAACACCCGATTCTGTTCCCGCAAAGCCTCCTCCTCCACGCCACACTCCACCTCGATTCCGGCTGCTCTCAGCGAAGCAATACCTTTCCCCCCGACCAACGGATTCGGATCTTCCATCCCAATCACGACCCGGGCAATCTCGTGTTCAATAATTGCCTCCGTGCAAGGCGGTGTCTTCCCGTGATGACAGCAAGGCTCCAGGGTCACGTACATCGTTGCTCCCCGGGTATTCCTCATGCAACTTTTAAAAGCATTCCTTTCCGCATGCCACTCCCCGTATCGTTCGTGCCAACCTTCCCCGATCACCTTACCACTTTTCACGATCACGGCACCCACGACCGGATTCGGATTCGTGAACCCGACTCCCCGTTCGGCAAGCTCTATCGCTCGTCGCATGTACTCGATATCTTCCTGTCTTACCATTCGCGTAACCTCCTTTAAACTAAAAATGCCCCGAATGCATACACATTCGGGGCATAGATTTATATTGTATTAATATAATATCAAATTACAACTAAACATCTCTTCTATCATCCGGACTTTAACCGTCGGTCTCAGAATTTCACTGAATCAGTCCCTCGAAAGGGAGTCGCGGACTTTAACCGCCGGTAGGGAGTTGCACCCTGCCCCGAAGAAACATTTTACAAATGCAAAAATAACAATATTTCTAATGATAACAAACAATCTTCAATTAATTAATGCTTTTTTTCTGCAATTCGACCCAACACCTCTCCGCTCCACACGCTATTTTAGCGACTCGATCAAATCCACCACTCCCGCCTTTCTCAAAATATACATCCCGATACGCTCCTCGGAAACCCCTTCCCGCAAGTGATACGTGTAACGAGGCTCATCATTCTCCATCCGGATATCGAAAAAACGGAAATCCACCGAATCCTCCTTTTCCAGCGTTCCCGCAACCTCCACGATATGCGAGGATATCATGAACACCCCTTGCTTCAAACGGGCCAAAGCTCCCACCACGGCACGGGAAGCATCAAAAGCATCTTTCACGTTAGTCCCCCGGAACAACTCGTCAAACACGACCACCACATCCTCCAAATCCCGCACCTGTTCCACGACATACTTCACCCGCGCCACCTCGTTATAATAATGGCTATACCCCAGCGACAGGTTATCCGACAAATTAATCGTGGTAAACAATCCCCGGAACGGCGATAACTCCATCCGGCTCGCGGGCACCGGGAATCCGCAATGAGCCAAGTACACCGCCACGCCAAACGCTTTCATGTACGTCGATTTTCCCGCCATATTCGGCCCCGTCAGGAAACACAAATGCCGCTGACCGTCCAGCAACACGTCATTCCTCACCGGCTCCTTCAAAAACAAGTGATACAATCCCTCAATCCTTACCATCCGTCTTTCTCCCGAGAAAAGCGGGAACGTCAACCCCTGCTCCTTCGCGATCGTCCCGACCGTTCGTAAAGCATCCAGCATGTACAACGTATCCAGCACGACACGCACCCCTCCCAACTCCTCGCCCCGGAAATAAAGATCCAGATTCTCCCTAGACCAAAAAGAATCCTTCTTCTGGTTCGTCAAATACTGCATCCCTTCACGAGCGAGAACCTTCTTTACCTCCTGTTGCAAATCCTTCACCATTTTCGGGATACTCCCCATCGGCAACTCGTTCATGAAAGTACCCAGTTCATGAATCAACCGTCCGAGATAAGGAACCGCCCGTTGCCGCAGAAAACAATCGTTATCCGGGTTCAACCACCCTTTCACCGCCCGGCTCGTCAAATGCAACACATTCCGTTTAGGCACGGCATCCTGCTGTAAATAAATCTCGATAAAATTCAATTCTTCCCGCCGGATATCCAGAAAGAAAGGTAATTGCCCCAGGTAAATCATCGCATCCACCCGTTCCCGAATTTGCCTCGCGTCTACCAGCGGGGACTCGAACATCCTCCTCATACACGCCTTCCCCCCGTCCGAGCAAGCGAAATCAAAATAAGAAAAAACACTCGTCCCGTCCCAAGCCTGCTCGAACAACTCCAAGTCGCTCGACGTCTGTTCATCAATACTGAATTTCATCTGTTTTCTTTATATATTCCAATAATTCTAGATCCCCACGATCACTCACCGGCCAAGTCTTCCCGCCTTTCAACACGAATAACTCGTCACTGATATCAATCACGTCCTCGAAATAATGATCGGTAATCACGATCCCTTTCCGAGCCTTTTCCCGCCAGATCACCTCTTTCATTTTCTGCACGTGCAAAGGCATCATGAAAGAAAAAGGCTCGTCCAACAAACAGAACTTCGAGTCCGCCACCAGCACCACGTACACCTCTATAATCCTTCGTTCACCCGTTGAAAACGCTTTCATCCGTTTCCGTGCATCATTCCCGAACTCCGGGAAATCAGTAACAAATTCATTAAAATCCACCCCGAAATCATCAAACACCCGCCTCACTGACAATCCCAAAGGAACAAAACTCTGCTGCAGAAGATAACGCATATCCTCCGGCCGACGCTCTCTCGTTAACAAAGCCTTCCTATCAATAGCCACGTACTGGTCCTTCAACATCAACTCCCCGTAAATCACCCGCATGAGACAACTTTTTCCTCCCCCGTTCCGGCCAAGAATTCCGACGACCTTCCCCGTCTCGCAATGCAGACAGGTATCCCATAGGACTCGATTGAACCCGTATTCCAAACGAAGATTACTTATATCAAGAGTATGCATCATTTCAACTGGTAAGCGATAAACAAACAGGCGACATACGTCAGAAAATCAAACACCAACGATATTCCCCAAAGCCACCGGAGGGACACGCCTATATTCTTGTAATAATAAAAGAAACGCCACGATTTCCGTTTCATGGCAAATCCTAGGAACACCATCGCGGCAATCTTAAACCAAAACGTGACTACCACGATCACCGCGATCACGGCCGGCGTTTTCATGCGGTACATGAACATAATCAACCCGCACACAAACGACACGGCAAGAGCCGAGGCCGCGAACATCCCGTAAAACGAGACACACGACCTGACCAAGCGTTTCGCATCCATCAGATACGCTTTTGAATCATCCGCCAAGTATCAGTTATCAGGAAACTCTCCTCCATCTGATCGATCATCTCCATGAATTTCGAGATCGGCACGGCAAAAGACAATAAATTATTCGGGATACACAAACGGGCGGACGGGTCAAACATACCAAGCACGGCCCTCTTCGTTCCCTCGATCTGCTCCCGGTAAGGATAATAAATAATCGACGTGCATCCCGCCCCGAAAGGAGAAATCACCGCTTCCTGCTTGGCACTATCAAACCCGGCCAACGTGAAAAGCCCGGAAATCACATCCGGCGTGCCAAAGAAAAACACGGCCTCCGGTTTATCCTGTTCCGTCAACATATCCCAACGCTTGAACACCAGACAATCGCCCTTCCTTGGAAGCACGGGCAAAGTCTTTAACAACGCGTTCACCTGTTCCGGCGTACGCTTGTAGCGTTCACAACGAGGTTCGTTCTCTCCATGAGACAAGAAATACTCGAACCCTTCCCGCATACTTTTATTGAACCCCAAATAGTATTTACCCCCGCCACATCCCACAGAATCAGGGAGGAAGCAAAGAGCCTCTCCTTTCCTTACCCGTCCGAGTTGTGCTATAATACAAGTATGTCCCACGGCTTTTTTCACGATAGTCGCATTATTATTTTCCGTAGAATAATAAAATGCTACCGGAAGTTCTGCGTCGTTGAAATATTTTTTCCAAAGAGCAATAAAATGATCGCGTTTAACAATATCCATAACCCTTTTATTTTTAGTATCAAGCAAATATAAATTATTTTTTGGTTAAAAGCAAATCGCTATCGCTCATATTCCTCGTTTATAGCGGAATTTCCGACAAGTCATTTAACAAAATGACACTAATATCCCTTGAAGGCAGGAACACATGCAGGCTAAAACATTGATAATTAAAATATCACATCTAACAATTCACAATCAGATAACATCTACCGATACATGACTGATCAATAATGTATTCTTGATTAATTCTTTATGACTACCTATTCACTAGTTGCATGAACCTTATACGAACCCTATATAAACCCTATATGAACCCTATTATAATAAGG
>OGIE01000843.1_pt1 | contig 44984 bp, 26 predicted proteins | sample 1571581 | NCBI WGS metagenome assembly OGIE01 (sample SAMEA2582021, study PRJEB24529) | metagenome | biome: Human gut stool | place: China | collected 2011 | reverse complement strand
ATGCCGGAGCTGTGCGCCTGGCCAAGGGCGATGTGCGCCTGGCCCTGCACGACCTGACGGGTTTCAACGGCCGTTGCGACGCTCTCTATCTCTCGCGGGAGCAGACACCCCCGCCCGCCGACTATACCGCCTTTGCCGCCGAGCGACTGCGACTGCTGGGCCACGAAGCCCCGCAGCGTGTCGCCGGGGCTGACTTGGTGGTCGTGGGCGGCGGCATCGCGGGTTGTGCTACAGCCTTGACCGCGGCCCGCTACGGCCTGAAGGTCGTTCTGGTCGACAATCTCCCGTGGCTGGGCGGCAACCATGCGCTGGGTGTGCGTGCCAACGGCCTGATGTTTGAAAACCTCTACCCCGAGCTGGGCAACATCACCTGCCAGATACTCAACGCAGACATCACCGAGAAGAACAACCCCGAGGCCTACTTCGTCCGCGAGAACCGGACAGGCTACATCAAGCGCTACCTGCCGATACCCGCCCTACGGGACTACAAGGGCCCGCCCTCGGAGCTGATGACGCAGGCGCAGGAAAACCTTTCTGTATCAGAGCGGCAGAACATCACCAAGTCGGAGCTGAACCAAAACAACAACGAGTACCGCCGCAAGCAGCAGGCCGAGATCCGCAAGTCGCTACTCGAAAAGGCGGGGGTCGCCATCTACCAGCACGTGCAGGTTTGGAAGGTCGCCATGGAGAGCGGACGCATCGTGTCGGTCGCGGGTCACCATCTCCAGAACGGCATGGAGTACTGCTTCGAGGGGGCGATGTTTGTCGACTGCACGGGTGACGGCGTGCTCGGCTACCTGGCCGGTGCGGAGTACCATATCGGCCGCGAAAGCAAGGCCTATGCCCAGGAACCCTCGGCCCCGGAGGTCGCCGACCGGAAGAAGATGGGCATGAGCATGCACTGGTATGCCTATCCGCGTGAAGATTCCGGCACCTTCCCCACCGTCGCCGAACTACCGTGGGCCATGCCCTGCACAGCGGAGTCGTGCTTAAGGAGCTCGCAGTGGAGCTGGGAGTGGGAGACGGGACTGGAGATTGACAACGCCACGCAGATTGAACTGGCCCGCGACAACTATTTCCGCGCCGTCTTCGGCAACTGGGCTTACCTGAAGAACCACGACGAAAAGTACAGCGACTACCGCCTCGACTACCTCCAGTATATCGGCATGAAGCGCGAGTCGCGGCGCATCCTGGGCGACCTGGTGCTCAACGAGAACGACATCGTGAACCGCGTGGCCTATCCCGACGCCAGCTTCACGACGACCTGGACCCTCGACCTCCACTACGCCACCCCCAAGCAGCGGAAGTATTTTCCCGGCTGGGAGTGGATGACCTACTGCACCAACGGCCGCGAGGTGTGGATCAAGCCCTACCACGTGCCCTACCGTTGTCTTTATGCCAAAGATGTCGAAAACCTCTTCATCGGCGGCCGCTGCATGAGCGTGACCCACCAGGCCCTGGGCACAGTGCGCGTGCAGGCCACGCTGGGCATGGCTGGTGAGGTCATCGGCATGGCCGCAAGTCTCTGCAAGCAGCACAGCACCACGCCGCGCGGGGTCTACCTCGACCATCTAGACGAACTGAAGAGACTGATGCGCAAGGGTGCCCCGCTACGATAATGTCACAACTCATAACACCACCAACACAATGAAACAGAACAACACAATCCTCAAGCTCTCGGCGCTCCCGGTGGCGGTGGCTCCGACAGTGACCGCAATGGCCCAGACACAAAAGGCGGCCGATGACCGCCCCAACATCGTGGTCATCGTGGCTGACGACCTCCTCACCTCGGAGTTGAGTTGCTACGGCGGTCGCAACCTCATAACCCCCAACATCGACCGCCTCGCGGCCGAAGGCGTAAAGTTCACCAACAACTACGCCTCGATGTCGATGAGCGTGCCCATCCGTGCCTCGATGTACACGGGACTCTACCCGATACGCCACGGTTCGTACCAGAACCACAAGCCGACCTTCGACGGCACGAAGACCGTCAACGAATACATGGCGGAGGAAGGTTACCGCGTCGGCCGAACCGGCAAGGGCCATCCGAATACCCCCTCGGTCTACAAGTTCGAGGAGATTCCCGGCTTCACGCGCAACTGTGTGGCGGCCAAAGCCCCCTACCATGTGAACGGCATCCGCGAGTTCATCAACCGCAACGACCAGCCCTTCCTGCTCTATGTATGCAGCATCCATCCCCATGTGCCCTGGACATGGGGCGACCCCGGGGAGTTTGACGCCAACAGCCTGATTCTGCCCGACAACTGTGTGGACAACCCCCGGACACGTGCCATATTCACCCACTACCTCGCAGAGGTGCGGGCCCTGGACAACGAGGTGGGCTCCGTCCTAGAGGTGCTCTCCGAGAGCGGCAAGCTCGACAACACCATCGTGATGTTCCTCGGCGAGCAGGGGCCGCAGATTCCGGGCGGCAAGTGGACCTGCTGGTATCCCGGGGTCCACAGCGCTCTGGTGGCCCGCTATCCTGCCAAAATCGAGGCGGGACGTATATCAAACGCCATCGTGCAGTATGAGGATCTGCTCCCGACCTTCATCGACATCGCCGGCGGAGAAGCCCGCAAGGAGCTCGACGGCATCAGCTTCAAAGACGCGCTCTTCGGCGACGCGGAGCGTGCCCGCGACTACGCCTACGGTCTACACAACAACATCCCCGAGGGCAATCCCTATCCGATTCGCTACATCCGCGACGAGCGCTATGCGCTGATCTGGAACCTGACACCCGATGTTCCCTACCACGAGAAACACTACATGGGCAACCCTCCGGCACCCATGTGGGCTTCGTGGGAAGACAAGGCCCTGCAAGATCCCCAGGCGAAGATGCTTGTCGACCGCTTCGTTTTCCGCCCCGAGTTTGAGTTCTACGACCTACAGAAAGACCCGTGGGAGCTGCGCAACCTGGCCGGAAAGGCGAAATACAAGACGAAGATCGAGGAGATGAAACGCCATCTGGAGGCCTGGATGAAACAGCAGGGCGACAAGGGCGTTGGGGTGGATGTCCCCTTTGAGCAGACCCGCTATTGATGTTGTTACAAGTGGCTTAATTTGCAATCGATTATGACAAAAAAAGTGATTCCCCTGAACCTGTTGCTACTGGGCACGACCTCCGCCCTTGCGGCACCGGAGCGGCCAAACATCATCGTCATCCTCTCCGACGATATGGGCTATTCCGACATCGGCTGTTATGGCGGCATGATCAAGACCCCGGTGCTGGACAGCCTGGCCGCCACGGGCTTGCAGTACATGCAATTCTATAACACTGCCCGCAGTTGTCCTTCGCGGGCGAGCCTGCTGACCGGCCTGCACCCCCACCAGACCGGCATCGGCCACATGAACTCCAATCGGGGTGCAGACGGTTACCGGGGAGACCTGAACAACCACAACGTCACCATAGGCGAAGTTATGCAGCAAGCCGGTTACGAGACCTACGCCGTCGGCAAGTGGCATGTTGCCCAGCAGCAAGAGGCCAATAGCCCGAAGCACAACTGGCCGCTGCAGCGGGGGTTCGACCATTATTACGGAACGATACAGGGCGGCGGCAGTTTCTACGATCCCAGTTCGCTCTGCCGCGGCAACACCTTCATCACGCCGGAGAACGACCCGGAGTACCGTCCGGAGAGTTTCTATTACACAAATGCCCTCGGCGACAATGCCTGCATGTTCCTGCAGGAGCACAAGGAGTCGCAAAACAAGAAACCCTTCTTCATGTACCTGGCCTTCACGGCCGCCCATTGGCCCATGCAAGTGCCGGAGGCCGATGTCGAGCCCTACAAGGGCATGTTCAACGAAGGTTGGGACGTCCTGCGGCTGCGGAAGTATGAGCGGATGCGCCGCGAGGGGCTGATTGACCCGGACTGGAAACTCAGTGAGGATGCCACTGTCGGGGCTTGGAAAGATGAGCCCCACAAAAAGTTCGAGACCCGCTGCATGGAGGTCTATGCCGGCATGGTCAGCAATCTGGACCGCAACATCGGCAAGGTGGTAGAGATGCTGAAAAAGACGGGTCAGTATGAGAATACGGTCATCTTCTACCTCCAGGACAATGGCGGATGCGCCGAGCTGATGGAGCGCCAGCGCCCCGCCTTCCGGGTGCAGGTTCCCCCGGGGAAAAACATGAATCCGATGGGGAAGGACGAGTTGCAGACGCAGCTGATACCCTTCAAGACCCGCGACGGACGGCCGGTGCTGCGTGGCCGGGCGATGCCGGGCGGCCCCGACACCTATGTGGCCTATGGCCGCGCCTGGGCATGGGTCAGCAACACCCCCTTCCGGGAGTACAAGCACTGGGTGCACGAGGGCGGCATCTCCACGCCGCTGATTGTCCACTGGCCCGCGGGCATCGCCCCCTCGGGGGACAACAAACGCCAGACGCCGGGCCAGCTGATGGATATCATGGCGACCTGCGTCGAGCTCTCCGGCGGATACTATCCCCTGGAGTTCAAGGGCCGCACCATTTATCCCTGCGAGGGGGTAAGCCTAGTCTCCTCGTTTGCCGCCGACCCGCCGAAGAACAACCGCTGGCTCTTCTGGGAGCATGAAGGCAACCGCGCCGTGCGGAACGGAGAATGGAAGCTGGTCTACAAGGCCGGAACAGAGGTGCGCGACATCCCCAACTCCTCCTGGGAACTCTATAATATGAGGCTGGACCGCACGGAAACAAACAATGTGGCCGCCGAAAATCCCAAAATCGTCAAGCGGCTGGCCGCCAAATGGAACGAGTTTGCCGAGCGGTGCCATGTGAAGCCGTGGCCCCAGCCACTCAAGCCTTGACCCCCCTATGGGCCCACCCCCGGAAGTTGTAGAAAGACTTCCGGGGGGGCGTTTTTTGTGGCGGGGCGAATACCTATTATTTATATACGGCCACCGTCCGGACTGCGGACGGAGAAGTGACCGGAGGGACGCCGCGGGTGGTTTTGCGGACACCGGGATGTGGTATTCATCATCGGAAAAAGATCTTCCAGGGCAACTTCACTCTGCACTTTATCGCTATACAAATTCCGTTTTACACCATATGTAGTTACCATTGTAAGATGCACAGCCTTCTTTGTCTCTACAATAAACGATGATTTCTTATTACGAAGTTCCGCTTCATATGATTTGCTAATGACATACTCATCCGTCGAATATTTCATTTCACCAAAATTTATGGTTTGGTCTTTACGGTCAATAATCAAGTCTATTTGGGCTTCACATTCTGCATTAGTACTGCGCCATGATGACGTTAGAGTTTGAACTCCAGCAATCCCCAAGGCGGTTTTCAGTTGTCTTATATGATTTAAACACAGCATTTCAAAAGAATAGCCTGCCCATGCGTTATGCTGTGGAGTATCGATAGAATTCTTCCAAAACTGCTCATCGTTATAGCGATTTGCCTTGATGAAACGGAAATAAAAGAGAATATAAAAATCTGTCAATTGATATAATTTATCTCGTTCTTTCTTCCCGTATGCATTATATATTCTGATAAATCCACAACTTTTCCAAGTTTTTCAGTATATTGCTTAAGCCTCCGTTGCTCGACAGTTTCGTTCCACGAATTATTTCATCACGACTAATACCTTTCATCTTTTTGCTCAACACCTCCACGATTTTTACATAATCCTCTGAATTGCGGAAAAGTGCGGCATAGAGATTCTCGAATTCATTTTTCAGCAGTGCATTTTGTTCGAAGAAAAGTTTGTCTATATTTTGTGATATACTAAAGCCTTTGGTCATCATGCTGAGATAATATGGGATTCCGCCCATTGCCATATAGCATTCTGCTATTTGGTATCGAGTATATTCCATGTTTCGAGATAAGAAATACTCCTCACACTCACAAAGCGTAAAAGGCTCCAGCATTATTTTATATGTGAGACGATTGTGCAGACCGCCATGATTATTGATGAGCATATCTATCATCCACGATGTTGCAGAACCACATACGACTAACACTATGTCGTGTTTGGCCGAGGCCCAGCCATTTCAGAAATACTCCAAAGCTTGAATAAATTTAGAACGTGCCGTATCAAGCCAAGGTAGTTCATCCAAAAATATCACCTTGCGGTCATCCTGCAAATGCTCGATATATGTAATCAACTGTTCAAAAGCCTCCAACCATGATGAAGCTAATTTCATCTCCTGCCCGAGACTCGGCGCAAGGTAAGATTAAAATTCATTAATTGTTCTTTAGTCGAAACATTAGCAAGCCCGGAAAATTGAAACGCAAACTTATTGTCAAAAAACTCACGGATAAGAAATATCTTACCTACACGCCTGCGACCATATACAGCTATAAATTCAGATTGTTTAGAAGTGTAAATCTGCTCCAAAATTTGCAGTTCTCTCTTACGACCAATTATTTTCATATTAATTGTCACTTATATTTGCCACAAATACAACAAAAAACAGACTTATGGCAAAATAAAAATATAAATATCACCATAACACATGATGATATTGAGCGTTTTATAAATTATCTATTGTTTATAAAAAAGAAAAATTGTATCCCCCCCGCTATTCTCAAGGAAGATAATCCCATATAGGCCAACCTCGCTTCCTATCCTGATTTCGAGACGAATAAATCATTCTCGCTAAAGTTCAATATTTTCACGTTTTCAGTATCTCCACCGTGGCCTTATACATTTCCAGAAGAAATAGATCCGTCGGGGATATGAAACTTTATATATCCGTTGGCTGAATTAAAATATAGCTGCCTTGAATAGACCTATTTCCCGATTTTCATCATCAGACCATTTAAGATTTTATATCACAAATACGATTAATGAAAGTAAAAAAAATCATAAAAAAGGATTGGTCTGGACTATAGTTCCATGCTTTTACTCCGGTTTCTATTTTACCCTTCCTTTGGTTGCGACAAGTCAAAGCCGTCGGAGGGACTTTGCGCAAGGTTTGCCTGTGGCAACTCGTCCTGACCTTGCGCTGTCCGTCCGGCGGCTTATCTTTGCGACAGAAAGGGAAGGGCTACTTGTTCTTTAACTTCGCAGCATCGCGTTTGAGCTGCTCAGCCTCTTGGGCTTTCAGCCGTGCCTGCTCGTTGAGGGCCGCCCTTCTGCGTACCAAGCGCTCGTACTTCTCGACATCCTTCCGCATCGAGTCGATTCGCCGCTGATTCCGCTCAGTCTCGAACAGCTCCTCCAACTCCGACAGCCGTTTCGGCGATGCCTCACCCTTCATCAGCACATAGCGATACTTCAGATCATTGTCATACCGGCCGCGGTCGGGCCGCCAGTCTAAATAGAGTCCGACAGACTGCACCGCAATCACGATAAACATCGATATGAAGAGCCAGAAGTTGCGGGTTGCGTCGAGGGAAATTGAGAAGCGATGCAGCACCATCCGCGGCGGCAACTCCTCGGGAATCTCCATCCCGGCCACTTTTTCTTCCATCTCCGAGATCTGCGCTCCGAGGTCTTCGCTAATCTGCTCCTGCCGCTCGGAGATCGCTTGCAGCCGTTGTTCGATCCGAAGGCCCCGTTCCTGCTGTGCCTCGCTTACCCTTGTCTGCGTCTGCTCCAGTTGCAGAATCCGAATCTGCAACCGCTTGATTGCGTCCGTATCAATGGCCGCCGTCGATTGTGACCGGGCTTCGGCCAACTCCGAGCGGAGCGTTTTGATAAGGGTCTCCTTCAACTCTTCGTACATCTCGAAGGAGAGCTCCAGGGTGTTCTCTTTCATCTTTTTCGTATTTTAGGTTTGTTATCCGATTTTACGGGAGCGTGCCTCCATGCGGCGCTTACGCTCCACGAGGGCTACGACCATCGCCTCGGCCGCCTTGTTGATCAGCGCCGTGATGCGGGCAATATGCTCCTCGGGACTCTCGCCCTCGCGCCGCTGCATCATCTCGGGCGAAAGGGCAAATGGCGAGTCGAACGGCGGCAGCGGAATCGACCCGGCACTGCCGAGCGACACCGACCCTGCGCCATGGTCTCCGCCTCCTCCACCGCCTCCCGTAGCAGAGAAGGAGCGCCCGCCTTCGAACAGACCTGCAAAAGCAGCCCGGAAGCTCCCGGCTGCCGCCTTGAGTCCCGACATCAGGGTTGTGTGCCGCTGCTGCACCTGGCCGAAGTGGCGATCCAGCTTCGAGAAACTGAAGGCCCGGTCGACCTTCGAACCGGAGAACTCCAGCCCGTTTTTCGAGAACAGAACGCCCTGCTTTTGGTTGGTAGAACCGCAAAACTTGTAGCGAACATTGATGCCCTGTTCCTTTAATCTCCCTTCCTGCTCGTTCCAGTTCCTGCACTTGGGCAGGCACTCCTTGATCGCATCGTAGATCTCGTACCGGGTCCGGTCGGGCTCACGAAGCCGTTCCCGCCGGACGGCCTCCTTGCCCGGAGCCAGATGCAGCCCGAAGCGTTCGGTCAGTTCGCGGCACACTTTCGCATTGCGGAGCTTGATGTTGCGGTCGGAGATGGTCTGCCCGTGATCACCTACGCGATTGTAGACCAGATGGCAATGGGGATGGGGTTGGTCGAGGTGCCGCACCAACAGAAACTGCGTGTCGACAATCCCCATGCGCTGCATGTATTCCTTTGCAATCTGTGTCATCCGTTCGTCGGTGAGCTTCGGGGCATCCTCCGGCGAGAACGAGAGGGAGATATGTCCGACGTTCTGCTTCAAGCGGGGATTGAGGCGCGCCTGATCTTCGAAATCCTCGACCATCTCCCGCACGTCGGGCGGCTTGACACCCCGAGCCTCCAGCACGCGCGACTGCTCCTTCATCACATAGCCGACCGTGCCGCCGAACGATCCTCCCGAAATGACCTTACCGATCACGGCGCAGGGCTTCGATCATCCGCACCAGCTCGGCCTGAAGCGTCGCATGGCGCGCGACGACGGCGGCGAATCCCTGGGCGTGGGCCAGCCGGGTCAGCTGGTTCAGATTGCGGGCAAGCCCCTTGAGTTGGGCGAGCCATTCGAGATGCTCACTCCGCAGCCGCTCGCGGACCGAGCCGTTGAGAATCAGTTGCCGCAGCACCTCGGTGCGCGGAATACCTGCCGCACGGGCCAGGGCGCGGAGCTTGAAGTTGCAGGCAGTGTTGCACCGCAGGGTGATGCGGTACTCCTGTTTTCGGGCACGTCCCAAAGGCGGACGGCCTCCTTTCTTCGGTGTGTTCATGGATTGGAATTTTTGAGTTGAGACCATCGGGATAGGGTCTTGCGGCCGGTTTTTGGCTGACAAAAACACAAACTTGCCTTCCTTAAACCTTTACCCCTTTCCGACGCGGAGGCTCAATCGTCGTTGTTTCTGCTTTCGAGGGTTGAAGATTATTCCGGACAGTCTGAAGAGCCTTTGTTTCGGGGGCGTTCTTCTGTGTCGAAGGCTTTTGTGTTCGGTCTTTTATGCGGGCGGTTAGATAGTCATTTACGTCCTTGTGCCCGCTGTAAAAAAGCCTTTGGTCGATTACCTCGCTGCGGGGGCAAAGACGGATCAGATCGGAGGTCGTTTTACGCCCGGCTTCGTCGTTGTCAAAGAAGGCGTGAATCACCGGATGCCGGGAGAGAAACGGTATGGCTTTGGGCAGGTTGACCACCGAGTTCAGCACCGCGGCGTCGATGCGCAGTCGTTCGGGATGTTTCAGCGAAAGATAAGCGAGGAAATCCATAAATCCCTCGAAAGCGATCACCGTGTCGGAACGATTATCGAAAGTGGTGATATGTTTGGGCGAAGAGCCGCCTTTGAACCGTTCGGACCGCAACTCCCAATCTCCGCAGTCATTCCGGAAGCCAATGGCGAAAAAGCAGCGGCTGCGGACCTGATAGCGCACCTCCCGACAATACGCCGCCGCAATCCCGGGCACAATGCCGCGCGAGGCGAGATATCCGAGCAGGGCCGGATGGCGCAGCGGTGCATCCGAAAGGATACGGAGCGCCGGTTGGGAATTCGGGCTCTCGGTCGGCACGGCATATCGCTCGCAGATGCGGGTGGCCAGGAGGCTGACGACACCTTCGGTCGCGTGTTGCAGGTGTTCGAAGGCTTCGCTGCGGCTGCATCGCTCCAGTCGCATGATGAGTGCGAGGAGCGTGCCGCCCTCTCCAATCCCGAAGTCATACCAGAGATCCTTCTGGTAGTTCACCTTGAAGCTCGGTGTGCGCTCCTCGCGCAGGGGCGAAAGATACATGCCGTAGCCGTTTCGTTCGTACCGGGGCAGAATGCCGCGGCGGGCAAGATATTCCCGGATGGGGACCCGGGGAGCATATGGGGTGGTATTCATTTTTCTGTAAGTTTGTTGAGAAAACCGCGTAAAACGCAGTGAAAGAAAAGGTTGTCGTCTTACAACGGTCTTACACGGCAGTCGGTGCCGTAAGCCCGTAAGCGTTATAAGATTTTGTAAGAGGATTTGTAAGAAATGTAAGAAGCAGAGAATAAGCCGAATATCCTTTGCTTCCAACAATCTTACAGACCGGAGACATCGTTCAGCAGTTCGTCAAGCAGTTTCCGCGTGACGGTATAGATCCGTGCCGTCTTGCTCTCCTGGCGTTGGGTCAACCCGTTGTAGGTGATCGTATAGCGCTGGTAGTAGGTCGGCGGTGCCGGCCGCAGCTGCCAGCTCTCGGTCAGTGTCCGCCGCACGGTGGGATGATCGACCCGAATGCCGCGGATCTCCAGCATGTTCACCATGTCGCTCACGTCGAACTGATACTCCTCCAGCTTCTCGCCATCCAAGATGTCGCGGATGATCGACAGCATCTCGGCTTCGGGCTTGCTGCGGTTGTAGTGGATGATCCGCCGCAGGGCCTCCGTCGCCAAGAGTCGCGGGGAGAACCACAGGCGGCTCTCCTCGCGGGTCGAGAGCGTGCGTCGTTGCAGAAAGAACAGCAGCCCCGGGATTTCAGTCTGCATCCGGGCAAGCAGCTGCTGGTCGTCGTGCGTCAGCGGCGGGATACGCCGCACCCAGTAGCGAGTCTCCGCCGCCTCGATCAGCACGGGATTGCGCTCGTTGTTGGAGCACAGCACGAACTTCCCGAAGAACTCCACCTCCCGGCGGTCGCGCCCCTTTGCCTCGGCCTTGTAGCTGCGGGCCGTCGAGAGGTTCTTGATCCGTTCGGAGTCTTCGCGGCGGTTGAGCAGCACCTCATCCACGCAGATCAGCAGCTTGCCTGCCCAGTCGTCGTTGAACTGCGAACGGAAGTCCTCGTTGGTGTTGAAGGTGACATTCCCGCCGAAGATCAGTTTCAGCAGATTCAGAAAGGTGGTCTTGCCTGTATTGCGCTCGCTGGAGACCAGCAGCAGAACGGGCAGCCGCTGCAAGGGCCGCAGGTAGAGCAGCTGCAGATAGTCATACCCCATCTCGACCTGCTCGCCGAAGATGTGCGACAGAAAGCCGCGGATGTGCGGGAAATCCCCTTCGGCCGGCTGGAAGGGGATCGGTTCGTAACGATTCAGAAAGCCGTGGATCTCCCGCCGGTAGTTCGTGTGGTCGGGAACCGTGCAGAATCCGTCGTACTTCGGAATGCGGGCCAGGTAATCCTTCCCGAAATCCTGGCGCAGGGTCTCGACATTCCACGCCAGGAGGGTCTCGATGCTCCGGCCGCTGCTCAACGGCTGCTGAACCCGCTTGTAGATGGTTGTTCCCACGCGAAGATAGGCCGCGCCGGTCTCCTTCCGTTTAGCGGTCATGACGGCCTCCTTTCAGGATTTGTTGCACATCCGCCACACGATAACGACGCTGCCCGCCATACTCCACAGGAACAAGATAGCCGCTCTTTGCCCAGCGCCAAAGCGTAGAGGAGTCAATACCCAACAAGGCAATGGTCTGCTTGCGCGTGTACAATTCGCCCGTTTGCGGCAAGGCTGGCGAGACCAAAGGCGACGGGACGGCCGCTGTCAACTCCCGATGCCATTGCCGGAGATCCTCCAAACGGACGGTGACATGCACGTCACCGCCCATTTCATACAATTGTTTCAGGTCCATAACTCGATCTTTTATCGAACCCAACAGCAGGTTCGGCAGCGAATATAGCTGGTGCTTCCCCTGCACCTGTTTTTGCAATCAAATCACCGCCGTTGCCCCGGAAAACAATTTCAGAAACAGCTATTTTACAAGCTGTTGCAATCGCACACAATCCAAACAAAAAATCCCTACACCTCATCGGTGCAGGGAATATCGACAGAAAGATTCCGCTCCTATTGTTGGATATACTCCTTCAGGTTATCCACCAAACGGATGCCGTAACCGCCATCCGTCGCCCGGAGTTTGGCCCGCAAGGTCTTTGTATTGTACTTGCCCAACGATTCGAATCCCGACTTCAACCACTCGGCCAATTCGCTCTGGTCATAAAACTGGTTGCGCGCCCCCTTGAAGGCATTCCACACATTCCATCCATAGTGGCACAAATCCCCGTAACCGATCCGATCGCCCCGGAGCCGGACCTGAGGGACCGACTCCGGAATCGCTGCCATGCAGGCCAGATAAAGCAGCCGACGCCGTAAAATCAACCGATTCGACTCATCAAGGGCTTCGCCCAGGATTTGATCCGTATAGGTATAGACCGTCAAAAGTGCATTTTCGACAATTTGAGTCTCCGGGATCGGATCGCCGGAAATCACTTCGGATATCGCGACAGTCGGATCCAAGCTCTTTTCATCAGTCTTCTCGACTGCGAGTTCCGGCTTCTCTTTCACGATAGAAATCTCCTCCGGTTTGGGCTGCTCACGACGGAAACGGCGGAAGAAACGCTCCGAGAGATCCGCCGAAGTACCCATACTGAAATAGTAGAGTCCTGCCACGCAAAGCCCCGCGGGAACAAGCAACACAAGGGCCATCCAAAACGGGAAGCCCCGCGAAACCATGACGCAGAACAACACGATGAGGAAAAAGACAAGGACACTCGCCACAATCAAACGAAGCCCTCGATGAAAATATTGATCGGAATTCATCGCAGCCTTGATTCTGTTCTTTTACAAATATACGATTTATTCCAACGCGCTCACAGCCTCGCGTTTGATATCCATATCAATATCGCGATAACGGGCAAAGGCTCTACTGCCGTCCTTATGCCCCGACATCGCCCCCACGATCGCCGGATCCTTCACACTTTTATAGACATTCCCGATGAATGTCCGGCGTGCCATGTGCGACGAGGCGAGGTCGCAGATCGGAACCTGGATATTCTGCCGCGTCCGCTGGTCGATCGTCGTCACCTTACGCGTAAGGCCCGCTTTGCGAAACGCCGCCTTGATATAGACATTGTATTTCTGCTCCGAGATAAACGGGAACAACGTTCCGCGGGTTTCATCCAAGTATTTACGGATCAACTCCTTCGCCGCATCGATCAGCGGCACCGAGACCGTCACCACCCGATCGTCGCGGGTTTTGCGGGGAACATATTCAATGCAGCCCCCGATGATATTGGCATAGGTCATTTTGTAAAGGTCGCTCACCCGGCAACCGATCATGCACTGAAAGACAAAGATATCGCGTTGCGTCTCCAATTGTTTGTCATCCCCCATGTCCGCCTCGGCCAACTGTTTCCGCTCCTCGGTCGTAATATAGACCGGGGTGCCGTAAACAATCTCCGCAATCTTATACTGCTTGAACGGATCATTGGTGGTGAATCCGCTGTCATTCAACCAGACATAGAAAGACCGCAGTCGAATCAACATATCCGAAACGTAGTTCATACCGCGCTCCTTCGGTCGTCCCGGAATCACCAGCTCGCCCGCAGCATTAAGGTACGGAGCGCGCTTCATCGGCAAATTCTTCCTCACTTTCGGCCGCGCATACGGGACCTCGTCGTACAGCTCCGGATGCTCGTCGAAGATCTCTGGCTCTTTCATCAGGAACGCTCCAAAATCATCGAGCGTCATCGGCGTAACGGTATGTACGTCCAAGACAAAACAGCGGCTCGACAGTCTGCGATACAACTCATAGCGCTTCAGCGTCCGCACCAGCACCTTGAAATGTTTGACCCGAGACTCGGACAATTTGTGAGCGGCAAGATACTCCTCCGTCAATGAAAAAAAGTCGCGTTTTTTCTCCTCAACGGGATTGGTTGCCTTCGGGCACAACGTCCGACGAATCAACTTTTCAAGCCACTCCCGCGTAACGGTCGATTTATCATCGGTTGCCTCAATCGTATGCTCGATCACGTCGACCAGCTCTTTCAGTTTCGCCCGCTTGGACAGCAGAGCGTTCCGCTCCTCGCCCGGGATATTCGGAATGTTGATGTCGTTCTTCTTGCCCCAGCGTTTGCGGTTGATCCAGATACCCGACGGCACGCGCAAACGCAGCTCCCGCGAAATGTAGACCCGAAAATTGATCTGAGACTCCCCGGCACTGTTCGCCCCCTGGGCCAATACATACGTAACTTTTGCCATAAACAAACCATTTTATACTTTGCAAATATATGATTTATATTTGAATACAGCAACATTTCCGTGTCCGCACCGTGTCCGCATTTATGAAAAATGCCTAAAACAGCAAAGATCAATATTCATTCGTATGAATATTAAAATACTATAATACAAATAGTTATAAAATAATATAAAATTCAACAATTCGCATCTTTTTGCACGAATTGATTCCTGTCCTGGGCACTGGCAATCCCCGTAATCGTTTGATTACGGGGATTTTCGTTTTCCGCAGGGAGTACTAATCGTCACTTCTCATTCTTCGGAAGACATTTCTGAACCGGGAAATCCGGATATAACTACAATTCAATTGATTATATCAAGCGCAGAGGCCATCTGAAAGGTTGTGTCTTCAGAAAAATGCGCTCTAATTCAGGATAAAAGGTTTCATGTATTAGGACCAACTATTAGAAAGAAAAAGTTCCGGGATCGCCCCGGAACTTTTTCAACTCTTTTTTATCAATCCTGCCTTTCCAATAGGAGCACACAACTCTCAAATGGTTTGGCCAAGTCGAATCCCACTCCGCATTTCATCAAATAATCGCCCGATAACGTCTGACCTTCGGCATGGCAACCAGTTTTGCCTTTCTGACGATTCTGTTCCGTTATTTTGTAATATCCGGCGGGATCAAGCCCCTTCAGCCGGAGCGTAAGCCTCGTCCGGGTATGTAATGCCGTGCTGAATGCAAACAACACACAGCGTTCCTTCATCTCCGAAACGTAATTCAACGCAGCCCAACCGCTTTCATCATAAGGAGAAACCAACCGATAAAGGTCCCCGTGCTGCACAACGGGGCGAATCGTTTTATAGGCTGCGACAGCATCCTGCAAACAGGCAATCTCCTCGCGGGCGAGTTTTCTCGGATCAAGTTCGATGCCCATGCGTCCCGACATTGCCACATCGCAGCGGAATTTGAGCGGCAGCGACATTCCGGTCTGTCGGTTGAGAGCAGCGGAAACATGCGCAGCCATTGCCATAGTCGGGAAAAAGTGGTTCGTACCCCACTGAATAAAAATCCGGTCAATTGCGTTCGTATTGTCACTCGTCCATATTTCATCGTGAAAAGGCAAAGATCCGAAATCGACACGACCGCCACCCGAAGCACATGCCTGTATCTCAATGTCGGGATACTTGGAACGGATACGTTCATAGACATTATACAACCCACGAGTATAATCCACCCAGAAACGACTCTGCTCATCAGCGGGCAGATAGGTCGATCCAACGTTGTTAACATGCCTGTTGGCATCCCATTTTACATAGCTGATACCGGGCGCCGAGGATAACAAATCATCAAAAACGCCGAATATGAAATCCTGCACGTCCGGATTGCACAGATCGAGAATCCATTGATGTCTCAAGGTGGGAATTTCGCGTTCTCCGCTCCGAACGATCCACTCGGAATGTTCCTGCGCCAGTTCGCTATGCGGATTTACCATCTCCGGCTCAATCCATATTCCGAACCGAAGCCCTTTTGCCGCCGCATACCCGGCAATGGACTGCAATCCTCCGGGCAGTTTGGCTGCATTCACCTGCCAGTCGCCCAACCCCGCGGTCGCATCGTTACGCGGATACTTGCCGCCAAACCATCCGTCATCGAGAATGAATAGTTCGCATCCGATTTCAGCAGCTTTGTCAATAATCTCCCGCAGATCCTTTTCATTGAAATTCCAATGTGTTCCTTCCCAATTATTCAGAGCCACCGATCTGTACCGGTCGCCATGCGCAAGGGCGTAACGGCGTGCCCACCGGTGAAAGTTACGCGTAAGCTGTCCCTTCCCGCGATCGCTGTATCCAATCACAGCCTCCGGAGTCGTAAACGATTCACCGGGCAAAAGCCGTATTTCGGAGCAGAACGGATTGAGTCCGCATCTTATTTGCAGCATGTTGAAGTCGTCCAATTGAAACGAGGATTCAAAATTCCCCGACCAAGCGAGCGCTCCTCCGTACACCTCGCCATCATCTTCCTTGGCCGGCCCGTTCACCGAGACAATGAAGCAGGAGTTCTCATTATGGGTCGTACGCACTCCTTTTTTTGAATCTATTGTTTTGATGCCGGGAGTCAACAATTCCTCTTTGAGCCACATCTCCGCATTCGAGGAACCGTGGAAATGTGTCAGGTAATACGACATGGCCTTCAAGGGAAAGAATGCCGAAGCGATCTGACGAACAATGACAGGGCCCTGTTCCCGGTTGCGGACCGTAACCGACTGCATGACGATATCCTGCTGCCGGAATGCGGTGAAACGAAGTTCCACGGTCAACGGCAGAACCTTATCCTGCAACACGATAATCGTTTCGGTCCGGTTTTCATCCAATTGCCGGCTATGACAGGATGAAAAGACCAGCTCAGTGGTAAGTTGCCCGTCTGCATGGACCAGCGTCAAGGCTGGATTGGTATACAGCGCCCCGCCATATGCCGGATACAACTCCCAGGATTTCTCCCTGCCGCAGGCGGACAAAATAGCCCCGGCATCCTCTTCCGACAACCGGGCACCCCAATAACGAAACATCAGCGGTTTTCCCGATGCGGCACTGAACACGAACGACTGGTGGTCGGTATCAATCTTTACGATTTGCAGGCCGCCCCCTTTCGACGAAGTGGCTACAAACAGCAAAAGCAACAATAAGGCAAATGCCCGTTTCATAGGTCTACTCTTTCAAGTGGAACAGCCTCAAGGCCCTGTCCGGATAATTGGTAATCACCCCATCGACACTCAACCGGGCAAGCCTTTGCAAATCGGCTTCGTCATCGACCGTCCAGGGCAGAATCTCCATACCGGCCGCATGGGCCTTGGCAACCAATGTTTCATCGACGAAAGTATGCTTGGGACTGTAAACATCGGGGATAAAATTCAATTTGGCAAGGTTCTTATCGAAATCAGTTGCCGAGAGATAAATCAGATACGAAGTCCGTATACCGGGATATTTTTCATGTAAATAATTCAGGACACGCGCATCGAAACTCTGAATCGTAACCCTGCCGCCAAGCCCCTTTTCAAGGATGACCGCCATACAAAGATCGGTAAATGTTTTGTAATCAGGAGCCATACAGCGTTGTTCCTTGCCTTTGGAGGCTTTGATCTCTATGTTGTATCGTAGATTCCGACCGCCCTTTTCCCGAATATGAGCCTCTGTGGCGTCGAGCAATTCCGAAAGAAGCGGCTTGCAAGCAGCGATCCGTACCCGCGCAGGGTATCTGGAATCGCCGGCAAGACCGGTATCATAACGCCGAATGTCATCATACGGCATTCCGAACAGTACGAGCGAGACTTCTTCAGCTTTCGTGACACGAGTCCCATCAGGTTTAGTTACATACTCCGAAGACATGATCTCCTCGTGCGAAACGACGACAAGGCTGTCTTTGGAAATCATCAAATCCAGTTCCAGCACATCCACGCCCAAATCGATCGCATTTTTCATCGCCATGATCGTATTTTCAGGCCATAATCCCATTCCGCCGCGATGCGCCTGAATCTCCGTATATCCGAGTTCCACGCGAACGACTGTCATACCACAGGCTTCAATCGGCACACTGAAAGCCTGATTCGCTCCCCGGTTTCCGATTTGCCGCCCGGAGGCGTCAAACAAGGCGACGTGCCGGATATCGCAACGCTTACCCGGAAGAATACGGTCTGCACGGAGAGTAACCTGTGCTTCCCGATCGGAAGTGCTGTTATTCAGAAGCATGACGTAAAACACTTTATCGTTCTCCTCCAAGGCGCACAGATAATCGACCTGCGGCTCCGAAACGTCAATGGCTTCGGGCGGAAGACAAAGCGAAGCGGTTTTATCGAAAATTTTCCCGGCAGCGAATCCGTAACATTTATGAGGCCCTACCTTCGGAGTGACGAATCCACCCGGGAAATCGACCGCCCCGTCCGAGCGCATCATGATTTCGGAGATCAGATAGTCTACGATCCACCCGACCTGCCACCAGGCATGATGGGGGAAGCGGCCCGGACCATTATTCATACGATTCCAATAGTAGGAAGCAACGCTTGTCGCCGGATCGACAAAAGCGTCGCGCGCCCACGCCGCAGCCCGGGCCATATCAAGCAGTAACCGGTCGCCTGTCATGGCATAAAGCCTTACGAACATACCTGCATGGCTGCATAACAGAATCGGACCGTTGCTTTTGGCATTGCTGCCCAACGTCCCTCCGTGTTCGAACGAAAGTCCTGCCTGTGCGATCTGCCAATCTTCACGGCTGACACCTTTCACCAGCTTCTCCTGCCGGGTCGGAACGGGATGCGTGAATATATTATTCGTATAGAAGCGCGCCGTGCGCAAAGCTGCGTCCCGATAACGGTCTTTCCCCGTCGTTTCATAGAGATCAAGCAACGCCTGGGCACTTTGGGCAATAACAAAATCGGGGACAAAGCGAAAGTCCCCGCAAACCCCGAGGAAGGAACCTTCGTCCACAGCATTTGCCACAAACCAATCGGCACCCCGGCAGGCAGCATCAAGATAGCGCTCGTCGCCCAAAAGACGGTAAGCCACCAAAAGGCCATAGAATGTCGGCCGCAAATCACGCAAGTCCCTAAACACCGGCTTTCCTGTGGCTTTGTCGTATGCAACTTCCCAATGTCCGTCGGGATACTGCCATGCCAGCAACCGTTCAGCCCCACGCCGCAACTCTTCGCGCAATTCAACGTCTCCGGGATTGAAAAGCAGCATATTCCCGATATCGAGCATGATATAGTAAACCGTCCCGATCGGCTCTGCATAATCGCCCCATTCTTCTGTATAACGGCCGCTTTTCCACAGATAATACTGCCCTGCAGCCGCTCCTGACAGCGGACCGCCGGATACTTGCTGATGGATTTTGAAGTTCCGTGCGTAAGGTAATCGCGTCCGGCGCAACGTGTCATTTCCCGTAATCCGGGCGAGCATCCACATAGCCCCGTAATCCGAATTTTTAACAGCATCCCTTTCGTATTCGAAAACCGTGGCATTATACTCTTGCGCCCCAATGGTATCCCCTCGATAATCGAATGTACGCCAAAGCGAAGTAGAGTCTTTCTCGAGGTATTCCGCCATACGGAGTATACGATCCGTAAGCGACTGCCGAGGCTCTTTCAATGCAAGGAAATCGCCGAAACGATAGATGTCGCGGGCCGCATGGCTACAAAGGGCATACCAGTCTCCTTGCTGCACCGTATACCGGAACCGGAACGTGCGGATCTCGCCCTTGCGCATATACGAATCCTCCTGCCCCAAAACCGGATGATAAGCCGAAGGGGTCAGTTCCCGGTCGCGATTCATCAGGGAAAAGCCCAGCCGCCATTCATTCTGGGTGCTGTGATCATAAGTCCACGGGTCTCGCCCCTGTCCCGGCTCGGGAATCACGGCAAACGAAAGTCCCTGCCGGTCGGTGAGTGTCGGACAAAGAGTGGTAGCCGTCCGCTCCCGGACAACGACTGGCCTGTCGGGAATTCCCTGGCCATAGCCATAACTCCAGACGAAGTTCGGCTCCAGTTTTCGTCCCTGAAAATGTCCCGGAATGACACCCCAAGCCATCTCCTTTTCGGACAACGTGGCCAAAGTCGGAGTTATGAGCGAAAAATACCCGTCGACCGCAGCCCGCAACGTCATTGTCACTTCGATATCGCTGCCGAACTGTTTCGATGGCCGCCAGACGGCCTGCAAGGTGCCCTGCCGCGTTTTTCGGGTAAAAATAATGCTGTCACCCTTTTGCATCGCCGATGCCGGATAAAAACGCACCAACTCTCCGGCCGTATTCATCGCCACAGGGCGCAGATTATCGCGCCAACGCCCATACAAAAGCGTATATTCCCTTCCCGGAAATTTCCGGACGTAATCAGGCATCGTCTCGTACAATGAAACGGTATCGGGTTTGGTGGCGGAATACAGAAATCCATAGCTGCCCGACGGATTTTCCAAGGAGATTCTTCCCGATGCAGAGTTCGTCGAGACCGTCGAAATCCGGTACCCATCGCTTTTCTCTTGCCATTCGATGCGAAAATGTTCCGCCTCGACCGCCAGGCGTTTTTGCGCTGCGGACGGAATGCACAGCCCCGCTAACAGCAGAGAGAGAATTCCCTTGCCAACAGTTGCTGCTTTTATGAAATATCTCATACGTCGTCGTTTTTTAAGGTGCGCCCTTCCGCTGAAGAAGAACGCACCTTATGGGTTTAACGTTATTCGGAGTCTTTCACGCAGCGCACGGAATAACCGGCGAGTTTGCTGATTACCGAATTTGCGATCGTCTCGTATTTGGCCTGCAACACGCGGCGGTAAGCCTTTTCCGGATTGTCGGTAAACTCATCGCAAGTCCAGAAATAGGCATAAGTGCCGATGTTATTGAAAATCCCCTTCCCTTCGGCCCGCTGTCCCGCCGGCATGGCGGTAAAACCGAATAAATCGGAGCCATTGAAACCTTCGACGTTTGCCTTGAGTTTCGTACCTTCTTTGTCTGTCTGCCGCCAGCCGGGTTTGCCAGCAGCGGTCTCTTCGGCCATGCCGATCGCAATCTCAAGTGTCTGATAATCCTTTTCCGTGGGCACATGCCACCCTTCGGGGCAAAGGCCCCGGGCGTCCGATGCCGCATACCAGTTGTACAGCAATCCGTTAATTGCAATATCCGTATCGGGATAAGCCGCACAAGCTCCTGAAGTCAGCTTAATCCAATCGGCATCGGCGATATCCGTAGGAATAGCGTCTCCGTTCTTGTATTTCGTGACGCGCAGATTGGTTTTAAACCATTCCTGTGAACCGATCGTAACGATCGAATATTCATTGCCGTCGATATCCTTTACCGTAACGGGAGCAGAACCGTAAACTTTGGTCAGGGAAAATTGCAACGATTCCTGCCCGGCAACATTCGTCGCCTCCGCCTCCTGACGTTCCACCTCCTCGAATCCGGCATTGGCATAAAAAGCCGCCAGATCGCCGGCACCGATCGCTCCGTCAGCGTCAACGTCTACCCATGCAGCAACATAGACATTTACCGCCGACTCCTGAATATTCTCAAAAGTTACCGTAACCCCATCCGAAATATGCGTGTCGGAAAGCGTCGTCGAAACAGTTGCATCAGGCGTGGATTCGGCGACTTTAACACCTGCGACGGACGTATAATAAAGATAGGCCTTCAAAACCTGTCCGGCACGGGGCGTCACAGCTCCGTCGAACGAAATGTCAATCGCCAGAGATTTGGGTTCCGGAGCTTTGCCGCCACGCACACAGCGCACGGAATGTCCGGCGACTTTGGAGATCACACCCCGATTGATCGTGAAGTAACTTTTCCGAATGACGCGGCGCACGCCCTGTTTTACAAGCGGAGCAACAGTCGTAGTCCAGAAATAGGCATCGGCATTGTAGGCGCTGAACGTGCCTTTATCCTTCTCCCGCTGTCCGGACGGCATGGCCGAAAAACCATAAATATCAGTCGCCTCGCCGAAATCCCGTTCCCGGGTTTTCAACTGTTCTCCGATACGGGCGTCGGCGCCGCGCCAATTGTTGAGCTTGGCCTCCGATGATGGCATTCCGAGACATTCTTCAAGTTCGATCCAATCATCATCAGACGGCACACGCCAGCCTTCGGGGCAGATACCCCGCTCGTCGGTCACGGCAAACCAGTTGTAATAAAGCCCATCCTGCACCAAGTCGGCATCCTGATACTCGGCGACGGCAGGTTGGCCCGTACCGTCTTCTTTCATCAGGCCAATCCAGCCGGCATTATCATAATCGGTCGGAATGGCCTCACCGTTGTTGAAATGACGCGTACGAAGATTCTCCTTGAGCCACTGCTGCGAACCGATGGTTACGGCCGTATATTTATTGCCGTCGGCATCTACTATATCATCATCTGAAATCACCTCCCCATACACGATCCCGTGATTGAGATTGATAGCGTACTCACCGATAACATTGGTCGGAAATTTTTCGCCGCTTTCCATATCCTCGAATTTCAGATTATTGTAGAATACGGCCAGATCCCCCTCATCGATGATCCCGTTTTCATTAATATCAACATACGAACAGACATACATCGTTCCGGTCGACTTGTCCGGATTATCAAATGTCACACGGAATCCGCTGCGGATCATATCGGCTGTAAGCACGCTTTGGACCTGCCTGCCAGGTACGGCGGTCATAACCTCCGAAGCGGATATTTCACCGTAATAGAGATTCGTAACCATTGTCTGCCCGACTTCCGGTTTTACGGCGTGGGTGAATTTGACATTCACGTCGAGAAACGAAGGGATTGCAGTCTTTTCATCGTCGGCGCAGCCTGCCAGCAGGACTGCGGTTGCGACCATAGCCGCCATGTTACGGAATATGCGTTTCATAATAAGCGACATTCGTTATTCATAGAAAAAATTCAGCTCGGCTCGAACCGGGTGGTGGTCCGAAGGCAATGGAGACCGGAGTTTGTTGGCCGTCCCGTCTTCAGCGAAATTAAGGACCGTAGCATAACGGGTCGTCGTGACTCTGCTTTCGGGATAGGTGAAAATATAGTCGATTCGCCGGCTGCCATTCTCTCCGACTTCGACTCTGCATTCTTCGACTACGGCGGCCGACGAAGAGTAGGTTGCATAGTTCTCGTTCGTTCGCTGACGGGTTTGCGTGAACGTATCGAGAAATCCATGACTTTTGTAAACCTGCGGCGATGACGGGATTCCTCCGATCAGCCGGTTGGGTGTGCAGTTCATATCCCCCAATACGATGACCGGACAACCCGTCTCGGCCGATTTCCGCGCTGCAAGAGGGCACAGATTATCAATCATTTCCTTTCGCAGGGCCGCTGTCGCGACATCGGACCCGGCCCGCAAATGAACGCTGTAAACCAGGATGCTGCTGCCCGAAGCAAGATGTTTCAGTCTCACGAAATGACCATACCGTTGTTTTTCGTAAGTATTGGGATATTTGCCGTTCAACAGATCGACTATTTCCCGCTCCTCCAACTCGAAGGCGCCCTTTTTCCAGAAAATAAGGCCAGGGGACGATGTCGGTTTTTCATTCTCGGAGTAATCGTACAAATCACCAAGCATGGCTTTCATATCGGCCTTTTGTGCAGCGATCGAGCACTCCTGTACTCCAAGAATATCCGGATCATTGCCTCTCTGCCGGATAATATCCCCTACATGACTTTTACGCTCGGCCCACGAGGGTCCCTTGGTCGTAATGTCTGCACCAAGCAGGTTATAAGTTTCAACCGAAACGGTGAATTGCGCCGTGCGTATCGGAGTGATATCAGTCCATTCGGTCCAACGCACCCCGTTATAAGCCCGGGTACGGACAAAATAGTCGGTCTCGGGAGAAAGGCCTTCAATCAAAACATTGGTCGAAGGCGCTTCGACTTCGACGCTCTGCACGGCGTCCATCGAGGCATCCTCCGCATATTCGACACAGAACCGGACAACGCCGGCAGCATCTTTCCAACGCACCTCCATCGACGTAGTGTGAGGTAAAACCTTATATTGCTTGTTTTCAATCGGTGCAGCCGGCTCTTCATCCGAACCGCAGGCTACTCCTCCGGCAATCAGGGGAAGCGCAAAGAGCAATTCTATAATCATCTTTTTCATATTTATATTTTTTTGTCAGTGATAAAAGAGCTGTCTACCAATCGTCATCGTCATCTTCCGTCTCTTCCTGAAGCAACGGATTACGGTCGATCTCATTCTGCGGAATAAACCACAGGCTGTTTTTATCGGGATCGAATGTGGCGTAACCCAAGGAGTTGAAAATGCGTTCATCCGGATAAACCGGTTTCCCTGCATCACTGAACGACGGAATGACCGGATCGTACCAATTGGCCTTTTTGCGCTTTCCCAGCATATAGCCGGAGAGCACTTCCTCCGCAATTCCCCAGCGATGGATATCGAACAAACGATGCCCCTCCAACGCCAGTTCGACAGTACGTTCATAACGAACCAGAGAACGCAGTTCATCGACCGACATTGTGATCTTCGCAGGAGGCATCATTACGTCCTTACGACGACGGACCTGATTGATGGCCTCGATAACCGTATCATCGATCTCCCCCAATTCGATCTTCGCCTCGGCATAGGTAAGCAACACCTCGGCATAACGCATGATCATAAAATTGAGAGAACTCTTGGCTACCTTGGCGGGCAGGTCCTGTTCATCATAATATTTGCGGAAAAGATACCCCGTAAATGTGGCATAGGCGTGTGTCGCTTCGTCATTGGCAATACGGGTATAGGCGCCGTTGACGATCTTCGTGGTTTTGATCGAGTCGGGATGAGTTTCGAATCTGATACCTGCATGCCACTGTCCCGGATAAAGAATCGAATACGCCAATCGGGGATCACGCTTCTCGAAAGGCTTCTTGGGGTCGTAAAGTTTAGAGCGATCGATGCGTTCGCCGTCGACGCACTGATACATGTCCACCAGCACCTGCGTCGGGACAATGGCCGAATAGCCCGGGGCCGAACGTGCACCCAAATGGCGGGGTATCTGACTGGTTCTGACCCCTTCGGCAAAAGGCATCTGGAGAATCACCTCATTCGAATTCATACCGTCGTACAGGAAAAGGTACTCATAACTGTCATAGACGGAATAGACTCCCGATGAAATCACCGTCCATGCAGCTTCCGCCGCAACATCCATATCGTTATTGACAAGCGCCATGCGGGCCTTGAGCCCCATAACCGCACCTTGGGTGATCCGATTGTACTGTTTGTCGGAGCAGATCCGGGGAACGGATTTAAATGCGGAATCAAGATCCGCATACATGGCATCAATGATCTTGCGAACAGGGGTTTTCGGCAACAACGGGTTCTTCCAATCGAGCATGTGTTCGACAAAAGGCACATCGCCGTAAAGACTGGTCAGGTAGAAATAGTTATATGCTCGCAGGAATTTGGCTTCAGCTTCGATGCGGTTGTAGAAAGTCTCGCTGACATTCTCCTTGGCCCGGTGCATATTGTCGAGAATGTTATTGCAACGCGAGATGTTATTGTAGAATGTATCCCATACGCTTTGGAACACGGCCGTCGAAGCCGTAGCCTGCCCGATGCGAATTACATCCATATTGGCATAATTACCGCGGACATAGACAATGTCCGTCGCTCCCTCGAGGAACATCTGATAAGGAACATTGGCATTCGAAAGCCAGTAGAGACTTTCATAAGCCCCGTTAATGGCCAGCGTAAGCTCATCCTCGTTTGAAAAAAAGGTTGCGCTGGGAGGGCCTTCGAGCGGATAGCGATCCAGAATATCGTGACACGAAACCAGTGCTATGCATGCCGTAAACAATATGATCAGTTTTTTCATGGTTGAAATCGTTTAGAACGTAATTTGAACACCGAAGGTATAGGTGCTTGCGATCGGATAGATTTCCGCATCACCGCTGCGCGTCTCAGGGTCCCAGCCTTTGGGCATATGGTCGAATGTCAGCAGATTATCCCCCGAAACATAAAGTCGCAGTTTCTGAATCCATATTTTACGGGTAAGCCGCTCGGGCAGCGTATAGCCAAGCTGTGCATTTTTCAGACGCACGTAAGAGGCGTCATAAACCCAAAAACTGGAATTCTGAAAGTTATTATGGGACGAATCGGCAATCAGCCGGGGATACGAGGCTCCGGGGTTCTGCGGCGTCCAATAATCCATGTGCCATCGTTGCATTTTTCCGGCATTGTAAAGCGCCCAGACCGCATCACCCGTATAAATTGCATTGACCTTGCCCACGCCTTGAATAAGCATCGACAAATCGAAACCCTTATATTGCATGGCGATATTCAAACCATAGGTATAACGGGGAATAACATTGCCGATAACCGTCCGATCATCCCGGTCCACCGTATTCTTGTTGTTTCTATCACTCACATTGGCATAGCGGATATCTCCCGGGGCGATATCGCCAAATGTCTGGCGGGGTGCACCCGCGATCTCCTCATCGCTCCGAAACAGCCCCAGCGCCTTATAACCATAAATCGAATTGATCGGATACCCCTCCTCAATCAGGGAAAAACCGCTGATGATCGGTCCCGCTCCCTTGAGATCGATTACCTTATTATGAACATCCGACAGGTTGAACGAAATCTGATACCGGAAATCCCGGTGCTGATTGCGGTACGACAATTCGAGGTCCCAGCCGCGATTGCGTACAACACCTGCGTTCTGATAAGGTTCCGTCAGTCCCGTAATGCCCGTGATAGGAAGCTTCAGCAGGATGTCCTTGGTCTTCCGTTCGTAAAGATCGAATACCATGTTGAATTTATTGCGAAACAGCGATACGTCGAGTCCGACATCAATCGTTTCGCTGGTCTCCCACGTAATACCCTCGTTGGCATAGGATTTCTGTACGGCACCATCGGCAGCGGTCGGCGTAGTACCGAAAATGAAAGTCGGGCCCATACTCATCGTAGTATAGGCGGGATAGGTACCGATCTCCTGATTACCCAGCTGGCCCCACGAAGCGCGCAGTTTGAGATTCGTTACCCAGTCGACAGATTTCATGAAATTCTCTTCGGAAATACGCCATCCGAGCGACACCGACGGGAAAACTCCGAAGCGGTGTCCCCGGGCAAATCGGGACGACCCATCGACACGAATATTAGCTTCAAGCAGATAGCGCGACTTATAGGAGTAGTTCGCACGTGCGAAATAGGAAAGCAAAGCCCATTCAGACGCACCACCACCATTGCTCCAGTTTGTTACCGAACCGGCATTCATAACGGGATAATCGACCAACGGAAAGCCTTCGCGGCGCAACGAAATATTCTGGGTTTTATAGATGATTTGTTCATAACCGCCGAGAATCCCGATTTCATGGTCTCTGAACTCCTTATTGTACCGCAGAATCACCTGTAACATGTTTTCGGTTATTTTCGCATCCGTCTGATTAAGACTCGACATGGCGGGATTCAGGACAGGTTCATCGCTGTCGGGCGTATAGAGCTTGAGGCTTTTATTGAAATTCTTCGTATAGTTGTTTGAAAATTTGGGCGAAAAGTTGAACTCGACATCCATGCCCGAAAACGGTTGATAGGCCACTTGGAACGTCGCCCGCAAAAAGTCGTACGTCTTATCGCTCGATCCGCCGTCGTTGGCCTGTGCGACGGGATTGCCGTTGTTGTATCCCGTTCCCCAGCGCCCATCTTTCAGACGCGCCGTATAAATCGGCGCAATGCGGTTGACATTGCTCATGATACTGGCGGCGCTGATCGGCTCGACGACATTGTTTCGACGTGCCTCAACCAGAACTTTAGCCTGCAAATTCTTACGAATATTCATACGCGAATTGAGCCGCATATTGTAACGTTCGGCGCTGAAGCCCGGAATCAGACCTTCCTGCTCCTGATAACCGAACGAAGCCAGCGTGTTGACCTTTTTACCGCCGCTTACGCTGATATGGTGATGCTGCATGAACCCGGAACCTGTGTAAAGGGCATCTTGCCAGTCGGTATCGGGATAACGGTCCGGATCGACCAGTTTATAGCGCATGTAGTCGGCCAGGTAAGAGTCGGAATAGAGCGGCGTTTTCTTGACATTTTCGTACGCCGTATTCATCGCTTTCATATAGGTATATCCGTTGACGAATTCCGGCAGATCCGTAAAACGCTGCCAAGCCACCGAACTATTCACCGTAACGCTCAATTTCTCGTCACCGCCGTTTTTAGTCGTAACCAAAATGACACCATTGGCGGCTCGGGAGCCGTAAATGGCGGCTGACGCCGCATCTTTCAAAACCGAAATCGACTCGATGTCGTTCGAATCCAGCGCATCGAGGCTTCCCTGCACCCCGTCGACAAGCACCAAGGCATCCGAGTTATTGATCGTGCCGACACCACGCACACGAATCGTGGCGCCGTCCGAACCGGGCTGTCCCGATTTCTGAACAACCGACACACCCGCCGAAAGCCCCTGGAGAGCCGAACTCGCCCGCATAACCTGTCGTCGGTTGATGTCATCTCCTTCCATGACGGATACCGAACCGGTCAGGTTCGCCTTTTTCTGTACGCCATATCCCACGACAACGACCTCCTGCAAACCGGTGGCCTCCTCCTCCATCGTTACATCGAGAGTATGAGCCGTACCGATTTTCTGAATTTTGGCCACATAGCCGAGAAAGGAAAATTCCAATTCGGTAGAACCGGACGGAACCGAGACCGCATATTCTCCTGAAATTCCGGTAGTAGTGCCCTGTGTCGTGCCGCAGACCAATACGGCAACTCCAGCAAGCGGCTCTCCGGTTCGGGCATCTTTGACAAGGCCCTTTACCATACGCGACGGCTGTTGCTGACCTTGCGCGGCCATGCAGGAGAGCAGCAACAGGCTCAAGACAAAGGTCCTGATGCGCCTGAAATAAGTCAATTTCTGCTTCATTGGTTATTGTTTTAAGGTAAGTTTATGCTTCGATGTGTATTTGAAACAAAGCTGCGGCAACCTCCGATGAAGGATGTTCGACAACGATGGCGAGCCGATCGGTCACCAAAGTCTCCTTCAGACGAATATCATTGATGGTCTGGTGGTTGTCTGTACATTCGCATACGACATTGCCGTGACCGTCCAGAATCCTGTAACCTTGTACACAAAAGGGAATGACTCGCTCGGGATGCCCCATTTGCACCGATTCCAGAGCGTGATCGTAGTCCGTATCGAAAAAAAGGCGGATGCGACCGATCCGCTGCGGAACATCCCAGCAAAACGAAAGACGAGGCGTCTTATCCCCGAAAGCTGCGCACCAGGCGTTAGCCGTTACAGTCGGACGTACAAACCCGTTGACGACATTAGACGGTGAAAAAGCTTCGATTGCGGGCGTAATTCGCATGGCGATATTCTGTCCTGCCGGCCGTCGGTCGGGGCACCAGAATTCGAAAGCATCGATGCCGCTGCCGGCGGGAGGCGTCTGACGCCCGTTATTGTTGACCGCTTCGTTGAATTTATTGAATACGGAGACGATACCCGTATAACGGGCTTTGCTCGAACGAATGCGCAATGCATTATTCTTCAAAAAAGTCACGAATCCATATTGGTCGGACGGAACGGTCCCGGTAAAGACTATCGACAACTTGCATGTTCCCGTTTCAACCGGAATCCGAACCCGTTCCGCCGTCATATCCGGCGTATAGTTGAAAGGTTTTGCGGCATAGCGAAGTTCCGCTTCAAGAACAGTGGCTTCGCAGGCTTCCACTTCTATTTCGAACCTGTACCGAACGCCTGCCTTCAGTGGCAGCAACTGGGCTGCCGAATAATCCAACGGCATCCATCCTCCGTCGAACGGAATTTCCGCAAGGCGCAATTCACTGCTGGCTGAAATACGGGCCGAAGCGGCAAGATTCCCGGCCGAATCAATCCGTATTCCCGGAATACTCTGCCCCGCTAAATTCAAGCGTTGTTGCAGCAGCCGCATGAATTCGGGACGGGTTAAATCGGCCGGCAACACCCCCTTTTGCAGACACAGCGCAGCTGCCATGCCTATAGCCTGCGCCCCGAATCCCGATGTCGCCATGACACGCGTGGACCCATGCGCGACATGCGACGCGCTAATGCAGCGGCCCGCCAAAAAAAGGTTGCGAATATCCCGGCTGCAATAGCAGCGGTACGGAATTTCGTAAATTCCTTTTGAATGGTATTGAATACATCCGTTCTGGCTGCTGTAAACACCGTCTGCGGGATGCAGATCGATAGCCCAGCCTCCGAAGGCGACCGCATCAGGGTGATGTCGCTGTTCGATGATATCCTGTTGAACCAACGTATATTCACCTTCAAAACGGCGGCTTTCGCGCTTACCCGGAATCGTTCCGACCCAAGACAAGGTAAGATTCTCCGCATCGGGAAAATTCCCCGAATTCTTGATATAATCCCACACACCGTAGACGACGCTCCAAATTTCCCACTTGATCTGTTCCGTATCGTGTATCGTATCGAGCCGTCCCCCGTATTCGAGCCACCAAAAACGACAACCGTGTTCGGAGGAGCTGATTTTCCGCCAACGCGGAATGCGGGTGATGTCCTTTAAAGCATAGGACGGAGGAACAAATTTAACGGGCTTGCCGGTATCCAAGCTGTAAAAATAGATCGAATGGCCCAGCAGTTCCCCGAATTCACCTTTGTCGGGAGCGAACTGCTCGTTGTAACACCGCTTTTCTTCAGCACCCATACGGAATGCAGCCCCGGCACGGTATGCAAGAATGCCATCGCCCGATGCATCGCAGAAAAGCCTGCCTGATATTTCATAGAAGGTCGAATTTTGCGAGCAAAAGGCATACACCTTCGAAACAGTCTGCGGATCGGCCTTCTCAATATCCCAAACCGCCGTGTTCAGCAGTAGCGTTATGTTGGGTTCCTGATAAACCTTTTCAAGAAGAATCGTATCGAGAATCACCGGATTCCCTTCCTTGTTGCGATAAAGGTTCTCGATGAGTATTTCATCCACCAGGCCGCCCTCGCGCGACCAGCGGTTGTTATTGCCCATGTGTGACGTGGCGCCGAGTATCCACAGGCGAACTTCGCTCGAAGCGTTGCCTCCAAGCACCGGACGGTCCTGCACAAGAATTGTTTTAGTCCCGGAGCGGGCTGCCGTAACTGCGGCGCATACACCGGCAAAACCTCCTCCGATGACGACGAACTCCGCCGAAAGGGCACGGGAGTGCATCTCTCGTTTAGAAGATGAAAAGGGTTGAGAAAGCATAAATATAGGATTGTCTTATTTTTTGTTTACCGCTTTATGACGCCGGATCTTCAATCCGAACAATATGAGCAACAGACCGATTCCAATAACAAGCAAACGTCCGGTCGGAGCAATGAGACCCAACAATGTTATGAGAGCCCCCGTCGAAGCGATTCCAATTCCGATGACCTTACGGCTGAACGCGTTGTCTTCGTCCGAAGATCGGGTCAGGGTTTCATTCTGACGTTCCGTCTCATTTTTTCGTTCCCAAACCTCATATTCCCCATAGCCGGCGGCCTCCGCTTTCCGCAACCGATAGTAACACTCGAACGACAACAGGATCACTGCCGGGAACGTCACACCCAATATCATCTCCTCCGCCCGATTGAGGGTAAGACCTGCCGAAGGCATCACAAATTTGAACAAGGCGTTAACTCCCAAGCTCGACAGCGTGGCCGTGATCACCGACGTTCCCGTCTGACGGCGTGAAAAAAGCGACCAGATGATCGGCAGATAAAGCGGAACGCCCGTGAGAGCCGCAACACTGATGACAACATTGACGATACCTCCCATTTTAGGAATCAGCAATGCAACGCCAATCGCCATCAAGCCGAACAAAACAGTAGAAATACGTGCGACACGAATCAGGAGTTTATCCGAACTCGTAGGCCGCAGCCTTCGGAAAATATCGTTTGTAACCACTCCCGATGAAATATTCAGCGTGGCGTTGAGCGAACTGGCCGTGGCGAACACCATACCGCCGAGCATCAAGCCCAACAGTCCGACAGGCAAAACCTCGCGGCACATAAGCAAGTAAGCGCCTTCGGCTCCAATGGAATCGAGCGAGGGGTCGATCAGGCGGTATATCATCGGCGGCAGCATCCACAATACGGCGCTGACGACATATAAACCGCCGAACAACAGCCCGACGTTCCGGGAACTGCTGCGGGAGGCAACGCTGGTATAACGTTGCACATAGGCCCAGTTACCACCCAAAAAAATGGCGTTATATATACCGAAAGCAATAATGAACCCGAGTGTATAATCTTCGTTCGTCAGTTGAAAAAATCCGTCGGGAGCCGAGCGGATAAATTCCGTTACGCCCTCAATCCGCGCAAACGACATCGGTACGACAATTAGTACGGCAGCCGTCAGAATGACAAATTGCAATACATCGGTAGACATGACCGCCCATAATCCCCCGACGGTCACATACAAGATGCAAAAACACCCCAACAGCAAGATACAGGCATTGAGAGGCAGGCCGGTCGAAACTTCGACGATTTTCGCAACGGGATAGAGGAAAGCGCCGGTCGTAAAAAGCGACACGAACAAAAACAGATAAGTATAAATTTTTTGCGTACGCGTCCCGAGTCGGTGAGTAATATATTCGGCTGCCGTGAGAGCCCCGGTTTTATGCCAGCGCGGAGCAATGAACAGACCTACAGCAAATCCTGCGAGCGCCATCGTCCATTGGATAGCGACGGAAACCCAACCGGAAGTATAGGCGATCGATCCCCATACGACAAATGTCCCGGCCGAGAAAAACCCCATAAAGAGAGAGAGTCCGCTCATCGGCCATGGCACGGCACCGCCTGCGGCGAAAAACGATTTCATATTCCGGCTTTTCCCTGAAAAGGAAAGCCCCATGATTACAACGCCTGCCGCAAAGACAGCGATGGTAATGAAGTCGAGTAGTTGCATAAGGTTTCTTCGGCTGGTGAATGGCCTCCGGAAATTCCGGATGTTGAACGAAATTAGTGTCCGAATGTTGCATAAACAAGTTTTTTCAGCTAAAAATCATCGGCAACGTTACCGGTAACGTTGCCGATGAAATCGGCGGGAATTTCGGCTCCGACATTACAGGGGCTCCCCCAAAATTTATCGGACAAATGATTCATTATGCCCGATTTTTGTTATATTTACAAGCAACTTACACTTTTCGACTCCATGTTGAAACACAGAGCCACCATAAAGGACATCGCCCGCGAGCTCAACATTTCTCCGTCCACCGTATCAAGAGCGCTTGCAGACAGATGGGATGTCAATCCCGAAACCCGCAGAGCCGTTCTTGAAGTAGCGGAGCGGTTACATTATCATCCGAATCCGATTTCATTGAGCCTAAAACAACGGCAAACAATGTCCATCGGAGTAATCGTCCCCGAATTTTTCAACTCATTCTTTGCAGAAGTGATCACAGGAATTCAGGAAGTGATGGAGCCGCAAGGATACCATATCCTGATCAGCCAGTCAAACGAAATCGCAGCAACGGAACTGAAAAACCTGCTGGCCATGGATGCCAAAATGGTCGACGGAATCATTATCTCCGTAACACAGGATTCGGAAAGCGCCGATTTCCTGACACAATTACAGGGAAAACGCGTTCCGCTCGTCTTTTTCAATCGGCTTTGTCCGGGGGTCGAGGCTCCTCATGTCATATTTGACGATTATAAATGGGCGTTCAATGCCGTGGAGCACCTAATCCGGCAAGGCTACAAACGGATCGCACACCTTGCAGGACCTAAAAGACTGCTGCTTTCGCAAGAGCGGGAACGGGGATACAGGAATGCTTTGCAGGCTCACGGGGTTTCGGCAATCGAAGAGCTGGTCATTCCGGGAGGCATCTCGATAGAAAGCGGACAAAAGGCGGCGGCGGAACTGCTAAAAATGCATCCCCGTCCCGATGCCGTTTTTGCCGTCAACGATCCGGCAGCGATCGGGATGATGAAAACCTTACAAAAAGCCGGAATCCGAATCCCCGATGAAATTGCATTCGTCGGATTCTCCGAATCTCAAAGCGCCTTAATAATTGAACCCAATCTAACGAGTGTAGCGCAGCCGACTTTCGAAATGGGCCGCGTCGCTGCAAAACTGTTGCTGGAACAGATTCGTAATTATTCGGAGACCATCGGACCGCATCAATCCATCAGTTTGCAGGGAAAACTCAATATCCGGGAATCGTCACAGCGCAAGGACCAAATGCATATTCAATAAGGAGCCGAAATTCGCGCCCGACCGAAACAAGTCCGCCGAAATGTAAAATAGGGGGCTTTTTCCGGCGTCCGGCGTTCAGTCGGCAGCGCCGTTTAGGGGCGGAAGGCTGCGGACCTCGGTCCGGCCGCCGCGGAGGAGGTAGATCGCCGGTTCCGGCGCCGTGATCGTCCGCCCGCCGAGGCGGTATTCTCCGGCCCGGTGAAACACGGCGCAGCATGTTTTCCCGTATTCGACGGCCTGACATCCGGCATCGTTCCGAAGTATCCGCACGGAGGGATTCCGGGCAAACCGTTCGGTCCGTTTCGCGTCGCGGCACGGCAGAAAAGCGTAGGCATAGCCGCCCGTCCGGGCCGGATCATGCCCGAACCAGCACTTGAAAACCGGCCCCGCTGGGTTCTGTCCCTGTAAAAAGGATCCATCAGATCCCATTTTCCCTCCTGAATCTCCGTGCTGACTGCAATCGGAGCGCCGTCCAGCGATACGTATCCCCGGCCGTCGTGATGCACCCACGGCAGGCCGCCGGAGGTCTCGGCCGCTCCGCCCCGGGTTACCGGACCCGCAAGGTGCGTCTGATCCAGGGCCGTGGTGATCCGGAAAATCCGGGCGTCGGAACTGCGGATGTCCGCACCCAGCGCCACGACGAGGTCCCCGAAAAAGAATGCCGACTTGAGGGCGTGAAGCCCGTCGCGCTCGATCTCCATCGTCGTACACAGCACATCGCCCGAAGCGAGGCCGCCCACATGCCCGGAACGGTTTTTCCTGGCCTCGACGGAGTTGTCGCACTTCAGGGGCGCGCCGTCGTCGTAAGCCGTCGTCCCGGGAACCATCCGCCAGTCCCAATGGGCGAAGATATTGTCGTACTCCCGCCCGTGCTGCATGAACAGCAACGCCCCGTCGGCCGAGAAGTTGGCCAGAGTGTTCTCCCGGTTCGTAAACTCGAAGCCGATCGTACGGTCGGAGTGCATGCGGATCGACGCATACCATGTGGCGGTACGGTAGATGCCGCAGTCCGAACGGTCGTAATAACGCGGCCCGCGCAATCCGTCCGAGCGGTTCTCCGGCTCCAGTATCCTCTTGGCGAACCGCCCGAAAACCCGGTGTCCCGGTCTTTTCAGCGCCGCGATGTTCTCCGCGGCGACGGCTGCCGACGAGGCTTTTCCGGGACCGCTGTCGATAAACACCTGCCGGCCGCAGAAACTCGGGTCCATCACACCCCGCCAGATGCTCCGGCAAATACCCTCCCGCATCAGCTTTTCGATGACGGCGCACTGCGCGTCCGAGAACATATAAGGCGTCCCGTCGAGAACCCGGAGCCAGAACGAAAGGCCCTCGGCATAGGCCAGTCCGTAGTTCCCGAACTGAATCTGGGGTCCGTGCTGGTGAAACGACCAGTCGTCCTGAATGCCCTCGCCGTCGGTGACGACGATCTCCTCGGCGATCTGATCCCGGGCCTCGGCGACGAGCGCCTCGTCGTCCGTCAGCAGCCCGCGCATCAGGTTGTTCCCGGCCAGCCATACCTTGTTCTGCCCGGTGCGGCCGAAGCGCGAACGTTCGATGATCCGCAGCCCCTGCTCCAGTTCCGGACCGGAAAGTTCGCCGCGGATCATCAGCAGAATCGCGGCGAGTTTCTTGGGAACCCCGATCTCCCCGTGCCACCAGTTCAGCGACGACGGTTTCTTCGCATACCAGTAGGCAAGCCCCTTGTGCAGCAGACCGCCGATACGCCCGTCGCCATGCCACGCCGACGCAGGGTCGGCATAAAGTTTCGCCAGGGCGTACATCCGCGTCAGGTGCAGCGACGGCTGCCACCGCCCCCTCGTCCGGTCGTCGTAGTCGATGTCGGACCAGAATCCGCCCGCATCGAAAAGCCCGAGCAGGCGCCGCACCTCGCCGTCCGGAAGGTGGACCGACGTGTAGAGCTGGAGCAGCAGCACGTCGTTCGCCCTCCCGTAATCGGAATAGCGGACGAAACGTTCGGTCGCCTCCCCGTCCGGGGCATAGGACATCACCGACACATCGACAAAGGCTTGCCTCACACGGTCGAGCGGACCGGCCGGGCAGGCGCGGGCCGTCGTCAAAAAAAGCAGGGCGGCCAGAAAGGCCGTACGTAAACCATTCATAACAGTTACCAGAAACTTGTGAAACACCGCCGTCCCGAAGAGAGGGACCCGACGCGGAAAGCGGCATGACAAATATAAGTCTTTTTAAACCAAATATCCCCCGACGACGCCCCGGAGAAGCTACTTTGACCGGATTCTATTCCCCTTTGACCGGATCGAATCCTTCGCGGAAGAATACAAAATCTAATTTTGAATGACGGAAAAACCACCCGAAAAAACTACTGTCTGACATGAGAACCCGAACCTATCGCACAGCATTGCTGTCGACCCTCCTTCTCGCGGGATGCACTCCCCGGGAGACAATGCCGGAACTGACCGATCGCGTCTTCGCCGTAGCCGCGGCCCAGTACGAACAGCTCGAAGGCCGGCTGACCGACGAGACGCTTCCGAGATCGGCGGCCTCCGACGGAAAATTCATCCCTTCCAACATCCGCTGGTGGTGCAGCGGATTCTATCCCGGCTCGCTCTGGTATATATATGAGTATACCGGCGACAAGACATTCCGCGAACTGGCCGAAAAAAACACCTTCAAACTCTATCCCCTCAAACAGAAAGGCACGGACCACGACCTGGGATTCCAGATGAACTGCAGTTTCGGCAACGCCTACCGGATCACCGGCGAGCAGAAATACCTCGAACCCATCCACACCTCGGCGCGGGTCCTCGCCGGAAGGTTCTCGCCCGTGACGGGCGTCATCCGCAGCTGGGACTTCGTGCGCAAGGGCCGCGACTGGAAATACCCGGTGATCATCGACAACATGATGAACCTCGAACACCTCTACAACGCGGGCCTGCTCTTCGGGGACGACACCCTGAAGAGCGTCGCGGTGACGCACGCCAACACGACCCTCTGCAACCATTTCCGGCCCGACTTCACGAGCTATCACCTAGTGGACTACGACCCCGCCGACGGCCGCGTCCGACGGAAGGAGACCGTGCAGGGCTTCAGCGACGAATCCGCCTGGGCGCGGGGACAGGCCTGGGCGCTCTACGGCTACACGATGATGTTCCGCCTGAGCGGCTACGAATGTTACCTCAACCAGGCCGAGAACATCGCCGGCATGCTGTTGGAGCGGCTTCCCGACGACGGCATTCCCTACTGGGACTTCGACTCCGACCGCATTCCCGACGACCTGCGCGACGCTTCGGCCGCGGCGATCATGGCCTCGGCGTTCGTCGACTTGAGTTCGCTGACCAACAAGCCGGAGGAAAAGGGCCGATACCTGAAAATGGCCGAAAAGCAACTGCGCACCCTCGCCTCCGACGCCTACCTCGCCCGTCCCGGAGAGAACGGGAACTTCCTGCTCATGCACAGCGTGGGGTCCCGTCCGGACAACCACGAAATCGACGTGCCGCTGACCTACGCGGACTACTATTTCCTGGAAGCCCTGCTGAAATACAGCCGTACAACCCAAACAAAACCTAATAACAACTAACACCGTGTGTAATTATGAAACAAAAACTGACCAAACTGCTTTGTTCGGTGTTTCTCGTTGCCTTTGCGATCCCTGCGATCGCCCAGTCGTCCGGAGGCAGCAGCACCCGCACCATTACGGGAAAGGTGACCGACAGTGAGGGGGCGCCGATCATCGGCGCGGTCGTCATGGCGTCGCAGCGCGAAGCCACGACGACCAATTCCGAAGGCAGGTACACGCTGGCCGTACAAAGTCCCGACGCAGTTCTCCGATTCTCCTGCATGGGCTACCGGCCCCGTTCGGAAAACACAGCGGGCCGCACCGTCGTCGACGTCTCGCTGGAGACCGACAACCAACTGCTCGAAGATGTCGTGGTGGTAGGCTACGGCGTCCAGAAGAAGGTCAACCTGACGGGTTCCGTCGCGTCGATCGACTTCTCGAAGACCAGCGAGAGCCGCTCGATCATCAGCACCTCGGCGGCGCTGGCGGGCCTGGCGGCCGGTATGAACGTCACGCAAAGTTCCGGCCAGCCGGGTTCGGACAACGCGACGATCCGCATCCGCGGCGACGGCTCGTTCACCTCCGGCGCCAACGGCCCGCTGGTGCTCGTGGACGGCGTGGAGTGGAGCATGGACAACGTGAACCCGAACGACATCGCGTCGATCTCGGTGCTCAAGGACGCCGCCTCGGCCTCGATCTACGGAACGCGCGCCGCCAACGGCGTCATCCTCATCACCACGAAAAACGGCTCGTCCGGGAAAGCCCAGATCAGCTACTCCTACAAGGGCATCCTGCAAATGCCCTACAACGACCTGCACTTCGTTTCGGATTACGCCCGGCACATGGAGCTTATCAACGAGTCGTGCGACAACATCGGGACCTCGCGCATCTTCTCCCAGTCGAACATCGACCTCTGGCGGGAGAAGTCGGCCGATCCCTACGGGGTCGGTGAAAACGGCGTCCCGAACTTCGCGCTCTACCCCAACACCGACTGGTTCGACGAAATTTTCGAGAACGGCTACTCCCAGGAGCACAACCTCTCGATCTCGGGCGGGTCGGAGAAGATCCGCTACCTGCTCTCGCTGGGCTACCTCGACAATCAGGGCGTCATGGGGCGGTTCGGCATCGACTCCTCGACCCAGAAGGTGAACTTCCGCACCAACCTCGAAGCGGACGTCACGAAGTGGTTCACGGCAGGCGTCCGGCTGTTCGGACAACGCCAGGAATACGGGCTGGCCAACATCTCGGGAGCCTTCAACGCCCTGTACCAGACCACCCCGGGCGTCTATCCCGGTTCCGTCAACGCCTGGGGCCGTCCCGCCCTGGCCGCCGAGGAGTCTTCGAACGCCAACAACATCTTCGGAATGATGTACGGCTCGGGCGGCTACAACAACTCCACCCGCGTCAACGGCTCGGTCTACGCCACGATCCGCCCGTACAAGGGCGTGAGCGTCGAGGCCACGGTGAACTACTCCCCGACCTTCGGCGAACGGCACTCCTACGGCCGCGAAAACGGCTACTGGGACTACACCACCGACACGCGCTATTCCAGTTCCGACCTCTCGAACGCCGGGGTTTCGAACACCACCTCGCGGAACTACTACCTCTCCTCGGAGATCCTCGCCCGCTACACGGCCGCCATCGGCGACCACGACTTCGGCGTGCTGTTCGGCTATTCGGCCATGGAATACCGGACCTGGGGCTGGGGCGTGAGCAAGCAGGGAGCCACGGACTGGACGCTGAACGACCTGGGAACCTACGAAACGCTTTCGGGATCGTCGAGCACGGCCAAAAACGGCTGGGGCCTGCGCTCCTACTTCGGACGTGTCAACTACGCCTACAAAAACCGCTACCTGTTCGAGGCGAATCTCCGCGCCGACGGCTCCTCGCGCTTCGGCAGCAACAACCGCTACGGCATCTTCCCCTCGTTCTCGGCCGGATGGAAAATCCACGAGGAACGTTTCATGGAGGGGACCGAAGACTGGCTCTCGAACCTCAAGCTGCGCGCATCGTGGGGCAAGGCCGGCAACAACCAGGGCATCGGCAACTATGCCTGGCAGGCGGTCTACGCCACGCAGAACGTCGTGGTGGACGGGTCCGGCTCGAAAGGGCTTTACATCTCCTCGCTGAGCAACGCCGACCTCAAGTGGGAAACCACCGCCACAACCGACATCGGCCTCGACATGGGCTTCTTCGACAACCGGCTCACGGCGGAGATCGACTACTACCGCAAGAACACCACGGACATCCTCTACACCCCGACGATCTACATGACGATGGGCGAGGTGTCGGGCGTGCCCTCAAACCTAGGCAGCGTGGTGAACAAGGGCGTCGAGCTGGCGCTGAACTGGAAAAGCCGCATCGGCAAGGATTTCAGCTACTACGCCGGGGTGAATTTCTCGTACAACAAAAACCGGGTCACCAGGTTCAAGGGCGATCTGGTCAAAACGTGGACCGACGGGGTCTACACCAACAACCTCTCCGACGTCACGGCCGGCTACGGCAGCGGCAAGCTGTGCGAGGGGCACGCTCTGGGCGAGCACTACCTCCGGAGGCTCTACAAGGGCAACGGACGCGGTTACAGGGGCGGCGCCGTCGACGTCAACGCCGGACCGAAGGACGGCATGATCCGCACGCAGCAGGATTTCGAATGGGTGCAGGCCATGCTCGAAACGGGCTACACGTTCAACGGCGTGATGGCCCTCAGCAAGGACCAGCTCTGGTACGGCGACCTGATCTACGCCGACCGGAACGGCAACGGCAACTACGGCGATGACAACGACATGGACTTCAACGGCCGCACGAGCACGCCCTCGTACAACCTCGGCGTCAACCTCGGATTCGCCTGGAAAGGGCTCGATTTCAACATGACATGGTCGGGCGCGTTCGACTACTACATCATCTGGAACGCCCTCTACTACAACGGGACCCAGACCACGAACGGACACGGCATCAGCGAACGGGTGGCCGACAACCACTACTTCTTCGATCCGGAGAATCCCGCAGACGCGAGAACCAATCTCAAGGGAGCCTATCCGCGGCTGACCTTCGGCACTCCCGGCGACAACCGTCAGGCCAGCGAGTTCTACGAATACAAGGGCGACTACCTGAAGCTGAAGAACGTCCAGATCGGCTACACGCTCCCCTCCCGGATCACGAAGAAATTCTACGTCCAGCAGCTGCGGTTCTTCGTATCGGGAGAGAACCTGCTCACCATCACCGACTACCCGGGCCTCGACCCGGAGAAAGGCTCCGCCATCGGCTATCCCCTCATGCGTTCGGTCACATTCGGAGCACAGATAACATTCTAACGACTATGAAAAAGCTATATTATACGATCCTTGCCACCGCAGCGGCCCTGACGACCGCTTCATGCGTGGACCTGCTCAACACGGCCCCTGAAAACCAGATCGCCAGCGAGAACATGTGGACCACGCCCGAACTCGCCCTGAAGGGCATGAACGGACTCTACGAGACGTTCTACAACCGCAAACAGAGCAACGGCACGCAGGTCCGCTCGGAGAACCTCGACGGACTCAACAAGTACGGCATCGAAGCCCTGGGATTCTGCACCGACTACTACGCCAACAACTACCCGATCTACCTGCTCTACAATCAGGCGAAGCGCGCCAACGACTGGCAGCTGGCGCACGAATGGAGGTTCTGCTACACGATCGTGCACGCCGCCAACGACGCCGTCACGAACCTGCACAAGGCCGGACTGGACGCCCCGACCTACGAGCGTTACCTCTGCGAGGCCCGGTTCCTCCGGGCCTGGGCCTACTCCCGCTTGAACAAATTCTGGCAGGGCGTCCCGGTCTACCTCGAGCCTATCTCCAACGAGCAGTGCACGCGGACGCAGGAGAGCGCCGAATACGTGTGGCGCGAAGTGGTACTGCCCGACCTGAAATACTGCATCGACAACGCGTCGTTCCCCGACAACACCCTCGGGGAGAGCAACTTCGGCCGCCCGTCGAAAGGCGCCGCCTACGCCCTGCGCGGCATGGCCTACATGTGGCTCAAGGAGTGGCAGAACGCCGCCAACGATTTCGAGCAGGTCGGCCAGTGCGGCTACGACCTCTGGCGGGGAGAGTACATCGACTTCTTCAGCCCCGACAACGAGCGCGACAACGAGATGATCTTCGCCATCCAGTACGACGAGGAGTCCGGCTACTGCGACAACATCCAGCAGGCCGTGGGCGCCCGCGACACCTACGGCGGCTGGGACGAGGTGAAACCGGCGTCGGATTTCGTCGACTACTACCAGAACGACGACGGCACGGAGTTCAAATGGAGCCAGGTAACCGGGCTTGAGAACTGGGACCAGCTGACGCCCAGACAGCGGGCCGTGTTCTTCTGCCGCGACGGGCTGAAAAGCAACGCGAAGCTGGCGTCGCAGAAGACCCAGGCGATCGGCATCTGCGGGCAGGACATCTTCGACCGCTACTACCTCGACAACGGCAACGAGGCCCGGATCAAGGCCGCCTACGACAAGCGCGACCCGCGGCTCAAGCAGACGATCGTCACCCCCTACGAACCGGTGGACTGCTTCACGGCGGGACTCAACGGCGACGAGAACATGATCGGCAAGCAGCTCCGCTGGCCGCTCTACCTGCAAGGAACCAGCGGCGGCGACTTCTGGCTCGACAAGCGCACCTCGGCCTACTACTGCTACCGCAAGTACGTGCGTTTCCTCAAGGGCGAACTGATCGACCGGCAGCGCTGCTACACGGACTTCCCGCTCATCCGCTACACCGACGTCATCCTGCAATGGGCCGAGGCGCTGATCGAGCTGAACGAGTTCACCCCGGCGAAGAACCTCATCGACCAGGTGCGCGCCCGCGCCCACATGCCGGGCATCACGATCGGCGGCCTCGACGCCATGCGCGAGGCCGTACGCTACGAGCGCCGCGTGGAATTTCCGGTCGAGGCGGTGAACTTCTTCGACGAAGTGCGCTGGGGAACCTATAAGGAGACCAAGTTCCAGGGACAGGACGTCCACGGCGGCCAGTCGTGGTGGGGCGACAACACGGTCGAATACGCCTGGTACTGGGACGACTGCCTCTGGCCGTGGTCCGTACCGCAGGGCGAGTTGCAGCGGAACGCTTCGCTCACCACCCGCCCGGGCTGGGTCTATTGATTGTTTAACCTCAATCCGTTTATCGAAATGAAAAAGATTCTCATACTCTCGGCCGCGCTCCTCACCGGCTTTTTCGCCCTCTCCTGCGGGGACTCCTCGTCGGAACCCGAAGACGACCCCAACATGCCCGCCGTGAAGATCGAGGTCGGAGACATCGCCGACAACAAGGCGACCGTCACCGCGGCGCTGGAAAAAGGCAACTTCTACGGGGCCAAGATCGTGACGGGCGTCCGCGTCTCCACGCTCACGCTCGACTACACGCGGGAAATCCCGCTGATCAAGTACGTCGAGGCGAACGGCACGGCGGCCGAACTGCCCTTCACGACACAGCTCACCGACCTGATCTTCGAGCAGGACTACTTCTGCGCCGTCATCGTCTACGACCGCACGGGCCGCGCCTGCCACTCCGCCTACCTCACCTTCACGGCCGAGGGCGATCCGGAGGGAATCAGCAACGACAATTCGGCCGGAAACCTCGAAGACAACCCGCAGTAAAACCCAAAACGAGCAAACGATATGAAAAAGCTACTTTATAGCGTCTCAACGGCCCTGCTTCTCCTCTCCTGCAACACGGAAGACCCGTCGCTGGAGGCCGAACCGGGCAAGGGCGGGAACATGATCACGTTCGTCGGCAGGACCTTCCCCGAGACCCGGACCGAAATCGGCGTGAAGGACGGCAACTCCTACCCGGTCCTCTGGTCGTCGGGCGACCGGATCGGCATCATCTCCCCGGTCGAAACCCTTTTCCAAAACGCCAGCGCGACGCTGAACGCCAGCGACGCCGGCAAGAACAGCGGCATTTTCGTCCTCGAGACCGAAACCGCCGTGGAGAGCAGCATGGACCTGATCGTCTACTATCCGTACAGTTCCTACACGACCTACGGCGACGGCGCTCTTCATGCGTCCGTTCCCATGGAACAGCGTCAGGCGCGCCCGGGCGACTCCTCCCACACGGGAAAATACACCCTGGCCTACGACAAGACCACGATCGACCCCGCCGCCGCGGCCCCGGGCAAGTCCCCCTCGGCGTCGTTCTCCCTGCGGCACGCCGTGGCGTACGTCCGGCTCGTGATTTCGAGCACGGAATACGCCGGCTACAAACTCAACGGCGCATCGCTGTGGTGTGACGGCGAGGCTGTCTCCGGCGACATCTCGGTCAACGTCGCCACGGGCGAAACCCGGACCGAGACCCCGCGCAACTACGCCACCGTCGTCGTGGAGGAGCCGCAGGCGCTCTCCTCGGCGCAGGAACTTTGGCTCGTGACGCTGCCCGTGAACCTGACCGGCAAGGAGGTTTACGTCTCCGTGGCCATGACCGACGGCACGAAAAACGTGACCATCCCCGTCAAGGTCGACGTGAAGGAGCTGAAGGCGAACGCCGTCAACACGATCACCGTGGCGAACGTCTCCCTGGCGGACAACCGGTTCGCCTGGTATCAGCCCGAAGAGACGCGCTATCTCGCCGAGGGCTGGGCCTACGGCGAGGCCAACACCTTCGTCACGAGCGCCGACGGCGAGGAGATCACGGTCGATGTCAGGGCGCGCGGCTTCTTCAACGGCTGCGAAGAGCCGAAATACGCCAAAATCATCTTCGCCAACAACCTCTCGGGAACCAACTACACGCTGGCAATCAACGGCAAGCGGAACAACCCCGACTCCCCGGCCGACTATGCCGAGGAGGTGGAGATCGGAAGCGACTGCAAACTGACGCTCAAGACCACGAAGGGCAGCTATCTGGGATGGTTCGGCAAGGTGGGCCTCCTGAACGCCGAAAAGAAATTCATCTGGGCCTTCACCGTCTGGTATCTGCCGGGAGGCGTCACAGGACACCCCTACAAGAGCGGAGTGGTCATGGACCGCTACATCGGCGACAGCTACGCCCCGAACTACAACAACTGGCACGGCGTGGGAGCCTACTTCCAGTGGGGCCGCCCGTTCAGCTTCTCCTGGGGCAGCATCACCTACACGGTCGCCTCGACCAACGCGACGGACCTCAAGATTTCGGCGAGCAATCCGGGCGTCTTCTTCAAGACCGACGGCGCCTCGAAGCACAACGGCGACTGGTGGCTCGGCGACTGGACCGGCAAGCGCACCGACCGCAAGGACGACTTCTGGGGCAACCCGAACGGCACGGCGGAGGCCGGATCGCCCGCGAACGGCACCAAGTCGATCTTCGATCCCTGCCCCAAAGGCTGGATGGTGGCCTCCCCGGCAGTCTACAAGGAGGTGCTCGCCGGCAAGGACGACGCCTTCGAAAAGAACAATTCGGTACAGTCGATGATCTACAAATACGACGGCACGAACAAGGCTTACTGGCACTTCAGCGGCCTGAAATGG
>OGIE01000834.1_pt1 | contig 45294 bp, 31 predicted proteins | sample 1571581 | NCBI WGS metagenome assembly OGIE01 (sample SAMEA2582021, study PRJEB24529) | metagenome | biome: Human gut stool | place: China | collected 2011 | reverse complement strand
ATTATTTAGACTACCACCCCTGTCCCCTCCTTACACAGGCGGGGAAACCGCTTGAAAATCATCTCTTCCCCCGTGTAAAGGGCTTTACACTCTCACTAACCATTCTCTCCCGTACAAGGGAAAGCTTCACGCTCTCACGAACTCTCCCCCTGTGTAAGGGGGAGCCGGAGAGGGTAGTTGTTTCTCTCAAAACCGACTTTTTCAGCACCCTCGTTTATAGAGGAAGTGGCAACGAAGCTGACGGAGGAGTTTCATTTTCAATTATCCATTTTCAATTACCCAACAGTTTCCTGAACAACTCCACGGCCTCACGAATCTCGTCCAAACGGATATATTCGTTTGCCGTATGCGAGCGAGCGCTATCCCCGGGACCGATTTTCATAGAAGCACAGGGGATGACGGCCTGATTCGACGTCGTGGGAGAGCCATACGGCAATAATCCCAACTCGACGCATCGTCTCACCATCGGGTGATCAGGCGACACGGAAGAGGAGTTCAATGAAAAAGAGCGGGGGACAATCTCGCATTTCACGTGACCACGGATTGTATCGAATATCTCTTGATTCGTGTGTAGTTCATTTACCCGTATATCCACCGTGAAACGACAAGTCGCAGGCACCACGTTATGTAGCGTACCCGCTTCAATCCCCGTCACGCTCACTTTCACCGGACCCAGTAGTTCCGACACTTTCTTGAAACGATAGGTACGAAACCAGTTTATGTCTTCCATCGCCTCGTAAATGGCATTAATCCCCTCCTCCCTGGCCGCATGTCCCGCTTTCCCTCTGGCATAACAGTCCAACACCATCAATCCTTTTTCAGCGATAGCCGGGCGCATCCCCGTGGGCTCTCCCACGAGAGCGAAATCAATCTTCCCCAGTTCCGGGAACACGCTCTGTATCCCGTTAACCCCGGTATTTTCCTCCTCGGCCGATCCCAGAAAGACAAGATTACATGCGATGTCTCTATTTCCCAACTCCAAGAATGTTGCCAACATGGAAACGATGCTTCCTCCCGTGTCGTTACTTCCCAGCCCGAACAGTTTCCCGTCCTTCACGACCGGAGTAAAAGGATCGGTTATCCACTCCCCGTTAGGACGCACGGTATCCAAGTGTGCATCGAGTAATAACGTGGGCTTCCTCTCGTCGAAATTCTTCGAGCGACTCCACACGTTATTACCTTTCCGATGCACGTCGAACCTATATCTTTCGAGGACGTCGGCAATGATCCCGGCCACTCCCTCTTCCTGTTTACTAGGGGAAGGCGTGGCAATAATCCGTTTCAGAAGTTCTATTGCGGCATTTGCATCCATTGTTCTTCCAGTGTTATTTCTGTTCCAGCTTCCGGGTTATCCAGTTCATCGGGATGCAGCAAGCGTACCGTGCCGACCCCGTTACGAACGGATTTAAAAGCGTTATCCAGTTTGGGAATCATCCCGGAATGAATCATTCCCTTCCGTTTATACTCATCGTATGAAGCCGGCGTGAGCCGGGCGATCACGGAACCCTCGTCCCGCATATCCGCCAACACGCCTTTTTTGTCAAAACAGTAAACCAGTTCCGTGTCGTAACATGCGCTCAGCGTTTCCGCCACGGCAGCCGCAATCCCGTCAGCATTGGAGTTCAGCAGGACGCCTTCCCCGTTATGAGTGATCGGCGATATCACGGGGACCACGCCGGACTGTAATAATAACTCCAATGCCCCCAGATGTACCTGCCGGATGTCACCGACGTACCCCCAATCCACGGATTCCCGCACCCGCTTATCAGCCCGCACCAAGTTCAAGTCGCACCCGGATAACCCACAGGCGTTTACCCCCAAGGCTTGCAAGCGGGAGACCAGCGTTTTGTTCACCCACCCGGCATAAACCATAACCGTGACTTCTAACGTTTCTCGATCCGTAACCCGCCGCCCGTCGATCATTGAGGCCGGGATTCCCAATCGCCCGGCAAGCCGCCCGGCAAAGGTTCCGCCCCCGTGCACGATGACAAAGGGAGAGGCGATAGAGGAGAGTTTACGACACAACCGGTTCAACAGTTCGTCATCCTCGATCAAGACACCCCCAATTTTTATGATTTTACATTTCATCCGTTAATTCATTACTCGTTTAAATCGTTCCACGAACTCGTCGACCTCTTCCCGGGTGACACACAAGGGAGGTAACAACCGCAACGTGTTTTTCCCGCTATTCCCGGTAATCACGTGCTGGTCGGCTAACAAGCGGCGGCGGAATATAGCGTGTGGGATGTCAATATCCACCCCGATCATCAATCCCTTTCCCCGGACTTCAATCACCCCGTTCAAAGGTTTTAACCGTTCGGCCAGGTAGTCCCCGACACGAGCGGCATTCTCCACCAATTTCTCCTCTTTCATGACATCCAGCACGGCAATCGCCGCCGCACAAGCCAAGTGATTTCCCCCGAAAGTCGTGCCCAGCATTCCTTTCCGAGCCTCGATCGAATCGTGAATCAGGAGTCCCGCCACCGGGAAACCATTTCCCATACCCTTGGCCATAGTAATGATATCCGGCCGGATTCCCGCGTGTTGATGAGCGAAAAACTTCCCGCTCCGGCCGTATCCCGATTGTATCTCGTCCAGGATCAACAGGGTTCCCGTCCGGCTACACGCCTCACGTGCCACCTGCAAGAAGCCGGATTCAGCGATCCGGATTCCCCCGACACCCTGTATCCCCTCCACGATTACCGCGGCGTATGGCTCCCCGGACAATTCCCGTTTCAACGCCTCGACATCGTTCAAATTGATAAACGTCACCTCGTGTCCCCGGTTCAACGGAGCCTGAATCCCCGGGTTATCCGTGACGGCGACAGCCCCGCTCGTGCGCCCATGAAAAGCGAAGCGCATGGATAGCACTTTCGAGCGCCCCGTGACAAAGGAAGCCAGTTTCAGCGCGTTCTCGTTAGCCTCCGCCCCGCTATTACACATGAACAGGTTATAACCCGGGCAACCCGAAAGTTCCCGCAGTTTCCGTTCCAGTTCCTCCTGCAAACGGTTCTCCACGGAATTCGAGTAGAAACCGATATTCTTCAACTGCCCGGACACTTGTTCCACGTAGTGCGGGTGCGAGTGGCCGATTGAAATAACGGCATGCCCCCCATAAAAGTCCAGGTATTTATTCCCTTCCCGATCCCAGAAATAGACACCCTCCGCTTTCACGGGTTCTATATCCAGTAAATTATATACATCAAACATAGGCGATCTCTATAAATTAAAAGTAATTCGCTTTCAAGTGTAACCCCGTCGTCTCTTCCAAGCCGAACATCAGGTTCATATTCTGCACGGCTTGTCCCGACGCTCCTTTCAACAAGTTGTCGATAACGGAGGTCACCAGTACCTTGCGTCCCTGTTGTTCCAAGTGGATAAAACAATAGTTCGTGTTCACCACCTGTTTCAGGTAGACAGGCTCGTCACTTACCACCGTGAAAGGATGTCCCTCGTAGTAACTCGCATACAGGCGCTTCAACTCGCCCACCTCCAGATCGCTATAAAACACGGTGTTCACCATGATTCCCCGGGCATGACACCCGCGCACGGGGACAAAAGCGATGTCCGTCGCTTCGCCCAACGTCTCCCGGATTTCCGCCAGGTGCTGGTGGGAAAAAACCTTGTAGACCGAAAGGTTCTGCGCCCGGTTACTGTAATGCGTCTCCCCCGTGGGTTGCTGTCCCGCTCCCGTCGCCCCGGTTATGCCGAAGGCCGACGCACACGAGGGTAATACCCCGCCATTCGCTAAAGGCAGCAAGCCCAATTCTATCGCCGTGGCGAAACAACCGGGATTCGCCACGCGACCCGCTTGCCGGATAATCTCCCTGTTTCGTTCCGGCAACCCGTACACGAAATTTCCCGCATTCGCTTTCAACCGGAAATCGTTCCCCAGGTCAATCACCCGTACTGATGCTGGTACCGGATTCTGCTGTAAAAAACGGGTAGACACCCCGTGCCCCATGCACAGGAAAAGGACATCTATATCCGTGTAATCCAGATCGGAAAACACCCGATCCGAGTAGATCAGATCCCGGTGTACCTTGCCAATCGGCTCCCCCCGGTGCGACTCGCTTTGCAAGTAACGCAACTCGACACCCGGGTGTGCAACCAGCATGCGGATTAATTCCCCGGCCGTGTACCCGGCCGCTCCTGCAATTCCTACTTTTATCATGACACTATTAATTATTAAAACTTCCTCCCGGCTTCGCCGTATTGAGCCCGAAACGGTCTCGAACTAGCTCTCGCTCGACAGACTATGAGCAAACACCCCGTCTGTTCTCGTTTAATCGCTAGTTCCCCTCTATGAACAGAGGGAGAGCTGGAATAGTCACCGTCTTCGGTAAGAGTCACCAGCACCTCCTCTGCTTATAGAGGAAGTGGCGGCATAGCCGACGGAGGAGTTTTCAACTCTAAACTTTACACTCTAAATTTCCTCCTTGTTTACCGCATTATAAATCCGCAAGGGCATGGACAATATCCTCGTGAATCCTTTCACGTCTTCAGCCGTCCAAGCGCTCGTTTCTTCCCCGTAACGGGCGAAAGAAGCGTTCATCAAATCGTGTTCCGACTCGATTCCCAGCAACTCGAAACTGTAGGGACGCATTCGCACTTGCACCGTACCCGACACGTATCGCTGGGAGTCTTGCAGGAAGCTCTCGATATTCCGCATCACGGGTTCCCCGTACATCGCCTCGTGCAGAAACATCCCGTACCAGTTTGCCAGTTGTTCTTTCCAGTACGCCTGCCACTTCGTGAGGGTGTGCTTCTCCAGTAACTCGTGGGCCTTGATAATGATCAGGGGTGCCGCAGCCTCGAACCCCACCCGTCCCTTGATACCGACGATCGTATCGCCCACGTGCGTGTCTCGCCCGATCGCCCACCCGCCAGCCAATGCCTCCACTTGCCGGATTGCCTCGATCTTGCTCGTGTAGCGCTCGCCATTAACCGCACACAGCTCTCCCCGCTCGAACGACAAGGTTAACGTCTCCTCACCCGCCTTCCATGCGGCCGAAGGATAAGCCTCTTCCGGGAGATAGAGGTGGGAACTCAACGTCTCGCACCCTCCCACCGAGGTTCCCCAGAGTCCTTTATTAATCGAGTAAGCCATTTTCGACCAGTCCCGCTCCACGCCTTTCGATCTCAGATAAGCGATCTCCTCCTCCCGGCTCAACTTCAAATCCCGCGTGGGCGTGATAATTTCCATTCCCGGCGCGAACACTGAAAAACAGAGATCGAACCTCACCTGGTCATTCCCCGCCCCAGTGCTGCCGTGGGCTAGCGCATCGGCCCCGATCTCTTTCGCGTAACGAACAATGGCCAACGCCTGAAACGTACGCTCGGAACTCACGGAAATCGGGTAGGTTTTATTCCGCAGGACATTCCCGAAGATCATGTACTTGATACATTTATCGTAATACTCCGCCGTCACGTCGAGCGTCACGTGCCGTCTCGCCCCCAGGGCATACGCTTTCTCCTCGATCGCAGCCAGCTCGCCGGGCGTGAATCCCCCAGTATTAGCCAGAGCCGTGTAAACCTCGAAGCCCATTTCCTCGCTCAGGTATTTAACACAGTAGGAGGTGTCCAGTCCCCCGCTGTATGCTAGAACTACTTTTTTCATGGAATCTGATTACAAGTTACAAATTTGCTATATTTTTCATCGTCGAGCGAGAAGTCGCCCGCCCGCGAACGGCCAGCATCGAGCTCACGACATGGCGGACGTGCTTGAACAAGCCCGACGACGCGCTCTTTCCCGCCTTCCGCGCCAGCTCTTGCTGCCGGGCCACGGCTTCCGGGTCGTACACCATCCCGGTGCAAAGGCATTTCGTCATGTTGGTCCGCTGCAAAATATCGTAATTCACGCATGACTTGCATCCGGCCCAGAACTCCTCGTCATCGGTGAGCTTGGCAAAGGTAACAGGCACGTAACCCAATGAAGTATTGATCCGCATCACCTGCTCGCCAGTTGTCAGGCCGAAAAGCTTGGCCTCCGGGAATCGCCTTCGCGACAAATCGAAAGCGGCCTTCTTGATTTGTTTAGCCACCCCCAAACCCCGGTACGCCGGTACCACGATTAACCCGGAGTTCGCCACGAATTTCTGGTGACCCCACGATTCGATATAACAGAACCCCACGAACTCCGCCCTGTTCAAGGCGATAATCGCTTTCCCACTTCGGATTTTATCGGCGATATACTCGTTCGTTCTTCTGGCTATACCAGTACCTCTCGCTTTTGCAGCATTATCAATCGCATCATTTATCGCTGTCACGTACGACAGGTGTTTCTCGGATGCAACTACAACTTCAATCTTCATTTTCTTACAATTTAATCTAAATCATTCAAATTCTTTTTGGTTACTCAATTGTGCATATTTATTTATTCACTTTGCAAATATATGCACAATTACACGGTTAAAACAAATATTTTCCCATTTTTCTTGAAATAATTTCACGATCTCCCGTTCTCGGGCCGGGGGCAAGACAACCAACGCACTATTTACCAGCACGCAACAACCCATCCAGCCCTCCTTCACCTCCTCGTAACCCTCCATTTCTTCACGAAAAACCCTCAACAACTTCTCGACCCTAACACGAGAACTTCACGAGAAGTCGACGAGAACTTGCACCACCCAGACCGGAGGAGGAGCGAAGACAGAGGGGTAAAATATGGATAAATATGCAATTCACCCCGAAAACTTTCTCGTGCCACCATGCATGGAAATCCATAAAAAATTCGTAATATTGTGATTTAATATAATACATAGACTTATGTACAAACTATTCTCTCTCTTCATCTTAGCAGGATTCCTACAAAGTTGCGAGGATTCAACGGGGACAAGACCGTCCCCCGGACCGTACAACTATGCCCGGATTAATACCTTCACGAAGGATAGAATGACCGACCAATACTTCTGGGCCGAGGAGGTCAAGGACAAAAACATTGACCCGGACAGTAACCCGGAAGAGTATTTCGCAACCATGAAATATGGCGGTGACATCTGGTCACGTATCACGAGATCCAGCGGGCTGGGAGAGATCGCCGATGCCTCCGGTTACGACAACGGTTTCGGTTACAACCTCACATTCTGGGAAAAAGACGGGTACATATTCGCCGATATCAACTTCGTTTACCCGAATTCCCCCGCGGCAAAAGCCGAACTCAAACGGGGGGACCTGATTACCCACATGAACGGGGAGAGAATCACCACTGAAAATTACACGGACTTGTATTACGCCGGCAAACTATCCATCGGATTGTCCGCTGACGAGCAATCCGAACCGTACGAGACGAAAGAGTTAACGGCCCAATCATATGTCGTCGATCCGGTCCTCGATTACGGGCTAATCCCGTGGGAAGACAAGAACGTGGGTTACATGATTTACACGGATTTCGTGTACAGGGGCCCCTCGTCCTTGACACAACTGAACCACGCTTTCCAGGAATTGAAAACGGGAAAGATCGACGAGTTTATCCTCGACTTGCGCTACAACCAGGGAGGTTATATCTTCGCCGTGAAGCAGTTATGCTCTCTCATTGCCCCCGAGGAGTTCGTGAACAACGAGGAATTACTCGTACATAAAAACTGGAACAAGGTTTACCAGCAAAAATACGCCGACGATCCTGCGAAACTGGAAGAACGTTTCGACAAGACCGTCCCCGCAACTTCCCGGCTGAACTTGAAACGCCTCTGGGTTATTACCAGCAAAGTCACCGCATCAGCCGCCGAAATGCTAATCAGCGCCCTGTCGCCCTACATGGAAGTAAATATGGTCGGCGATGTCACCATGGGCAAAAACATGGGTGGAATTATCTACACACCCGAAGAAAAAGATTTACAAGGGTGGAACATCATGCTGATCTCCACGGAATACACCAACAGCCGGAACGAATCCGTGATGGGGGGACTCGTACCCACGTATCTCATGCAGGAACAATTCCATCACCAGTATCAACTGGGAGACCCCAAAGAACCCCTACTGGCCGCCACGCTTCAATTAATTTCCCGGAAGCCCGTAGCTACCCCGAACAGGATGAGCAGGAGCAGCAGCGAGGAAAGAAAATTACAGCGTGTCATCCCCCCGTTCGTGCAAGCCAGATCGGTATTAATATTCGGGACGGAAGAGTAGTTAAAGAGCCCATAAGATCCATAAAGTCCGTAAAGTCACGGGTGTCCTTCGACAGGATTTAACGGCAGCATTAGCTGCCGTAGACAAAGCGCTCGCAGGGTCTAGGACCTTATAGACTTTATGGACTTTACGGACTTTATGGACCTTATGGACTCGATAGTAACACCCGAGCCTCGATACAGCAAGAAGGGATAGGCCCGAGAAAACGGGAATCGAGGGCATTTCCCCGGTTATCTCCCAGCATGAAATAATAATCCTTCTCGAAAACATAGGAAGTCAACGAGTCGGGGTTCTTCACTCGTTCCGGGCCCCGGAGAATAGCACCGTATAATTTCCGGTTCCGGGGAGTCAATTCAACCCGCATTCCCTTGTAAGGTAACTTGTAGGGCCCCCAATCCTGAAAGTTCCAGTCACATTCCCCGGCAAGAAAGACTTCCCGCCGGGCCTCCCCGCGCTGGCGAAAAACAAGACTATCGGTCACGTTATGTCGACGCAGGCTATCCAGCGTGGGTTGATCAAGAGCCAAGTAAACGGCGTCTTCCGAAACCGAATAATCATCCGAATTCAGGAACAAGCCCAACTCCTTGCACACCTTTCGGAACGCCAGGAAATCAGAAAAATAAGCCATGTAACGCAATTTCAACGCCCGATCCTCTTCCCGCGGCACCCCGTTGACAATCGCCCGACCTTCCCGCACGGAGACAACATCGCCCGGCAAACCGACACAACGGTCAATATGGATACAAGATGAATCACGGGGAGCGTAATAGACGAGGATATCATTCCTCACGGGTTTCCAGAAACCGATCATCTTCACCCGATCCGCGGCTGCGAACTTACCCGTCCGGTATTGGCTCGAACGGGTGAATATCGTCACCAGGGGCCACTCCTTTATCGCCGAAAGATAAATCCCGCCGTACCGCCATTTCTCGCCCCGAACGGTCACGTTATTGTTTAACACGGGCAACATGGATTTCGAAGGCACGAGATACGTCTCGTAAAACATGAACTTGATGCCGACGTACAAGAGCAGGACCAAGACCATCATGACCAAGGCGTACCGATCATACCGCGTGTCAAAAATCAAGATTCCCAGCACGACAAACAACAAGACATAAAAGAGCAGCCACAGATATTGAAAGAAAAGTAACGACAATATCAACAACAACCCTATCAAGCGATCACGTTTATTCATCCGGTTACAGTTTTTATCTTCACGAGCTGCGTGTAAACAACCCGACCCTCGATGTAAAGATATAAAAAACGGTCTGAAACGGGAGGAATTTTATCTCCTTTTTACCAACGTTCCCCTTCCCGTCACGTCTCGCTTGTCAATCCGCGGGTTGCCGTCGTAGATCAAAATACCCGCCGAGGAAATCTCGGCCTCCAGCTTACCCGAAACGTTAACCTCGGCCTTGGCAGCCCCGCTGACCTCGGCCTCACAGTCCGTCACGTGCAACTCCCACGCTTTCAAGGTTGAGGCGGTAGACATATCCAGTTCCAACCGATCCGCAGTCCCTTTCAGTTCCAGTCGTGCGGCCCCGGAAGCCTCCACGTCAACCTCACCCCCTTTCACGTCCAACTTCACGATCCCCGCCCCGGAAGCCACGATATCCAATTTCTTCACGTTAAACGGCGAAGTCCCTTCCAGTCGCCCGGCCGCCGCCACGTTTACACCCGCGAGCACGGGCACGGATACCGACACGTTCATCGCCGTGTAGCCCCGGATGATGACCTCCGGATCGAGGTACACGTTCAACTGCCCGTTCTTGATCTCCGTCTTTATGTAAGGAGCGATATTATCATCGGCCTCCACCGTGATTCCTTCCGTCTTGCCCTGCCCCACGTACAACGTGATCGACTGTTGCACGGACACTCGGGTAAACGGCTGCTCGGCCGGACGATCATGCACCACGAGATACCCCGTTCCCTTGATTTTCTTCACTTCCGCCGATACAATCCCGGCTACCAACACCCCCAATAACATGAATAATACCTTTTTCATAAAGCAATTGAATATTAAAAAGTTGAAAATAAACTCCCCCGGCCTTCGGGGAGGGAGTTTGTAATCTAAAATCACTCCAGTTTCCCGATCGCCTTCAGATACTCCGTCTCGGACAATTTCAACGAAGCCTTGGCATCCACCCAATCGCTCCACGCCTGTTGCCATTGCGCTTGGGCCTCCAACAAGTTCGTCAGGTTCTCCATCCCGACCTCGTACTGGTCTCGGGACACTTTCAGGTTCTCCTCCGCCTGCTTCAGCGCAGATTCGGTCAAACCTACCCTCGTCTGGGCGTCCGTAAGCTTGAAGCGATTCCCGGCAATCTCCAAGCGCATCATCTCGCCCAGCTTCTCCTTGTTCAGCCGGCTCATCTCCTCCTCGGCCTTTGCGATACGGACTTTATTACGTCCCTCTCCCCAGTTAAAGATCGGGATCTCCACGGAAGCCATCGCGCTGAACGAACCGGCCCTCGAATCGTCCCCGTTCAACTTGATTCCGCCCCCGTAACCGTAACCCGCAGAAACTCCCACCTGCGGCAAGAAATCGGCCCGAGTCACGTTCACCTCCTTGCGCTTCATCTCCACTTGTTTCTCCAGCATGTTATAATCTGGACGTTGCCCCAGTTCGTCCGGCAAAGCCAATGTCGCGGGTGACACCGTCGCCGACAAGGAATCCGTCAACTCCAAGGCGGTATTCAAGTCCAGTCCCACCAGGCGACAAAGATTCATTTGTGCCAATTTATGCCCGTGCTCTGCTTGCTGTTCCTGCAACAAAGCCTCGTTATATTTCACCTGTGCCTTCAACACGTCATTCACGGGAGCCATGCCCGCCTGTTGCGCATCTTCCAGGTTCTTCACCAACTCATTTACCACCGACTTGTATTTGCGGGCAACCGTCACCAATTCCCCCACCCGCACGCATTGCCAGTAAGCCTGTTCCAACTCGACAAGGACTTCCGAACGATTCAAACGGATATTCTCATCGGCAAGCTCTTCCCCGAACTTGGCAGCTTGGTGTGCCGCCCGGATCTTCCCACCCATGAACAAGGGTTGTTGCAACTGTACCGATGCCATGTACGCTCCCCGCAGCGAAAGTGAGATCGGGATATCCGGCAAATAGGCGTACTCGTGAAACACGGGCTTCCCGTCCGTACCCACCACCGGTTTCCCGTCGGCACCCATGACCACGTTAGGCTGCAAACTCCCATTCGCACCCGGTACGTAAGTAGGCAAATATCCCCCATCCAGCTTGTACTCCTGCTTCTTTTGGTGATACAGGTAAAAACCGGAGGCCGACAACTTCGGGAAATAATTCGCCCCGTACTCCTTCTTCGTCCACACGGCCTTCTCCTTTTGCTTCCCGGCAATGGCCATCTGCTTGCTATATTCCAACGCCATCTCCCGGCAACGTTTCAAATCCAAACGTTGCTGGCCCCGTGAAGGATAGAAGGCGAATAACAACAAAATCGACAATATATAAAAGCGCATAATAGAATAATTTAGAATGAAATAAGTTGATAACGTCAGTGGTTCCCGCAGGCATTAACCGTAACTCGCCAAAAGCGAAATTACCCCGCTTTGATTTTAAAGAACAACGAATAGAACACAGGCAGAATAACCAGCGTAATCACCGTCCCGACAAACAATCCTCCCATGATTGTCACGGCCAAAGCCCCAAACATATCATCGTTAACCAAGGGAATCATTCCCAGAATCGTCGTCATGGACGCCAGGAAGACCGGGCGCAAACGAGAAGACGACGCATCCAGAAGTGCCAGGAAACGGTCTTTCCCCGATCGAATCTGTATATCCACCTCGTCCACCAGTACAACTCCGTTTTTGATCATCATACCGACCAGTCCCAAGGCCCCCACGATCGCCACGAACCCGAACTCTTTTCCCGCAAGTAGCATTCCCAACACCACCCCGATAATAGCCAGCGGCAAACAGAGAATGATCATCAACGGCTTCTTGAAATCCTTGAACAGTGCGATCAGTATTGCCAACACCAGCACGATTCCCAACGGGACATTCTTGAACAAATACTGCTTAGACTGCGTGCTGGCCAGGTATTCTCCCTGCCACTCGGTAGTATACCCGGGCGGGATATTCAACTGCGCAATCTTGGGCAACAAACTGTTCCGCACGTCATTCGCCGTGTAGCCCGGGGCATTATTACATTGAGCCGAGATAGACCGCTGCCCATTATAACGCCGCACCACGGGAACCTCCCACGAGGTGGTAATCCCGTTCGTTGCCTGGTTCAAGGGAGTCGATCCAACGACGGCCGTCATTACCTCCTCAGTCGAGATCATCCCTGCCATCAACTCCTTCACCGTCTCCAGATTCAACATATTCGAGGAAGGCACGAGACTCCACACCGGGACATTGTTCAATCTCCCCGGGCTTGCCCCGTCTTTCCCCATACTCTTGATATATATCGGTAAATCATGTTCTCCCTCGTAATACGATCCCACGGGCAGCCCGTCCGTCGTCGCCAGCAAAGCCAGTCCCACATCCTCGCGGGAAAGATTGGCCACCCGCGCTATCGGCTGGTAATAATCCACGTTCAGCACGGGAGTCATCGGCCCCCAGTTATCCGTCACCAACATCGTCGTGGAATCCGCTTTCATCAAATCCACGACCTCCCCGCACAAGCGTTTCAACACGGCAGGGTCCGGGCCGGAAATCATAAACTGCACCGGATAATCCATGTACATCAGGTTGTATTGCTTCAACCGCACGTACGCCTCCGGGTAATGCTCCGACAAGTAAACCTGCAACGAGTCAATATTCGCCTCCAACGCCTCGGGCGACGTGAAATCCACGATCAACTCCCCGTAACTTAACGAGGGTTCCGCCACCGTGCGCACCAAATTATAACGGGAAGGCGTGCCTCCCAGACTCGTGGTTACGGCCGTGATCTCCGGGCGACTCATGAGATAGCTCTCGATCGAGGCCAGGTCTCGCTTCACCGTCTGGGGATTGGTCCCGTAAGGCATCTTATACTCCATGTACAACTGGTTATAACTTAAATCCGGGAAGAAACCCTGTTGCACGAACCGGAACAGGTAAACGCTGACCGCCAGTAACAGCACGATCCCGCCGATGACCCACACCCGATAGCGCACGGAGAATTTCAACGTACCCCGGAAAGCCCGGTAAACCCGCGTACCGTACATCTTCGTCTCGTCTTCCACTTCTCCCGGCTTCACCCGCAACCCCCGATCCGCCTGTATCGGCACGTAAGCCAAGGCCAGAATCCAACTCAACCACAGCGACACGGCCAGAACGATAAACAAATCCCGCACGTACTCGCCCGTGGTGTCGGGAGACAGGAAGATTGGCAGGAACGTCAGGATACCGATCGTCGTGGCACCCAAGAGAGGCCAAGCCGTCTTCTTCGTGATATTCACCAAGGCGGCAGGCTTCGGTATTCCTTTCTTCAAGTCCACGAGAATCCCGTCCGTGATCACGATCGCGTTATCCACCAGCATCCCCATCGCCACGATAAACGAGGCCAAGGATACCCGCTGCAACGTACCGTGCATCATGTACAAAACCAGTAACGAACCCAGCACGACAATCACCAGCCCCGCCCCGATAATATACCCGCTGCGGAATCCCATGAAGAGCATCACCACGAGAATCACGATCACCACCGATTCGATCAGGTTGACCATGAAAACATTTATGGCGCTCTTCACGCGTGTCGGCTGGAAAAAGACTTTCTGGAAATCAATCCCCGCCGGGATGATCTCTTCCTTCAACTCGGCAATCTTGGCATCGACCTTCTTCCCGAGTTGAAGAATATTCCCCCCTTCCTCCATTGCGATCGAGATAGCGATAGCGGGCAATGTATCATATAGCAAGCCTTCACGTTCGGGCTTCACGTATCCTTTCGTGACCCGTGCCACATCCGAGAGGCGAATCTGATCCTGCTCGTGCCCCTTGATCAACAAGTTGCGAATATCCTCGATCGCCTTGTAAGCACCGTTCACGTTGACCCGAACCCGCTTCTCCCCGCTATCGAAATAACCGGAATAAACCGTCTTGTTCTGCCCGTTCAACGTCATGATAATCTCTGCCGGATGCACGCCCATGTTGGCCATCTTATCCTCCAGAAACTCCACGTTGATACAGGATTGTCGTTCCCCGTAAATATCCACGCTGCTCACCCCGTCGATGTCCAGAACCGAACGGCGAACCAGCTCGGCGTAATCCGACATTTCCTGATAATCAAAACCGTCTGACGTCATGGCATAAAACATACCGTACACGTCACCGAAATCATCCATAACAATGGAGGTTTGGGCACCATCCGGTAGCTGAGCCTGTACTCCCATCACTTTCCGCCGCAAAATATCCCACTTCTGCTGTAACTCCGCCAACGGAACCGTACTACTCAATTCTACCATAATCTCCGACACGTCATCTTCCGAAATAGAGGAGACATGATCCAAGTCTCCCATCGAACGAATCGCCTTCTCCAATACATCCGTCACTTCCAACTCCACCTGATAGGCAGAAGCTCCCGGATAGGCCGTCACCACCATGGCCTGCTTCACCGTAATCGCCGGATCCTCCAACTTACTCATCGTGAAAAACGAGTATATCCCCCCTACAACCAGAACGAAAACAAAGAAGTAGACAAAAGCCTTATTCTTTAATGCATATTCCGTGAAATTCATTGTATATTGTTGCTTTGCAACGTTGCAAGTTATCAGGTTGCAAGTTGCAGGTTAATTTAGTTTCAATTATATCTTTCAGAGTAACTTCCCCACGTTAGAAGAAGAAACCGGGGGTAACAAACGTACTTTCTGCCCCTCCTTCAAACCGTTCACTCCCGCGGCAACAATCCTCGTACCCGAAGACAAATCCGCCTCCACGATCACCTGCCCGTCCTTATCCAACTCAACGACCTTAACAGGATTCATTTTCACCGTTTCCTGTTCCGCATCGTATACCCAAACGTAAGATTGATCCTCTTTCTGGAACAAAGAAGAGATCGGAACGACGGCCAGCCCCTCCTGTCCCGGGGCGAAACGAATGGTCACGCTAACACTCATCCCGGCAGCCAGATTCAATTGCCCTTCCGGCTTCATCCGGAAACGAATCCTGAAAAGCTGATTATAATTAGCCTGTTGCGTCACGTCCAACAATTCCAAAGGAATCTTCACGCCCGGAAAAACATCGGCCTCGCAATAAAACTCCTTAAAACTCTCCCGGCGGATAAAATCACTGGAAGGGATATCAATATTTACCTCGTAGTAATCATTATTAATCATCGACAAGACGGGGATCCCCGTGTTCACGATCTCGTGAGCGTCAAAGAATTTCTTCTGGACATACCCATCAAACGGGGCCTTCAATTTCGTATCATTCAGCGCGTTCAGGTGAGCGTGATATAATGCGGCGATCCGTTGTTTAGCCGCCACCGCCTTATCGTAGTCATTCACCGGAACACTCTTCCGCTGATACAACTCGATGATCCGGTTTGCCTCGTCCGTCACCTGCGTGTACTCCGCCTTCGTCGCCTCGTACTGTAATTTATAATCTCTCGGATCAATCTCCGCCAACACTTTTCCTTGCTTCACATACTCCCCCACTTCAGCGTTAAAACGCAAGATCGGTCCCGCCACTCGGAAAGCCAACTGCACATCTGAAGCCGCTTTGATCTTCCCGGGATAGGTCGTGCTACACTCCCCATCATACTTCTGTACCTCTGCCGTCTTCACCAGTTGCGCAATCTCCAAACCCGGAGTAGTCCTCCGGCAAGACATAGCGACTAGCAAAACTCCCGAAACAGAAGCCCACTTCAATACCGAAAACACTGTCTTATCCATATATATAAACTTTTTAAATCGAGTATATATACTCAAAAGACGGTGCAAAAGTTTCAATTATTTTTTTCCCACGTAGACCCACTTCACCGCATCACCAAAAAGTAATTGTTCCGATTCCCCCCGATCCGAGAGCGTCACTTTGCACTCCCCGGGAGAAAAACGGTATGTTCCCAGAAGCACCCACTCCCCGGGAGTAGCCACATTTCCAACAACTTCATACTCCTTCCCGGCATTCGTGATCGTGTAATATTGTTTTATTTCTGGTCCATTCCCGGAGCCACCAAAGCTAACCGAAAAACTTGAACTGACTGACATCCCAAATCCTCTTCCCCCGCCTTTATTCTCTCTCTTTTCCCGATACACGTGAACAGGGGACGGAACGTACACGTAAACATCGTACTCGCCCTCCCGGTCTATCCGCGTTTGCCATTCCATGCGTGCCCCACTCCCCTCGTCCATGAATGCCGCACTACGTATTCCCAAACCGTAAGCCATGTTTTCGATATAAAGTCCCGGCTCCACCTTGCTTCCTTGCTTCACGGACACCATTCTCGAACCCTCGTAATATTTGTCTTTCACCGCCTTGTTAAAAAGAGTACGCACGAAAGACTTATCGGACCCGCCACTCAATTTAAATCCTTCATCTTCATTATCCACAATAATTTCCCCCTCTCCGGGCAAAAAAGATGATTTATCAATATTCAGAACACGCCGAACGGTATCCCGCGTGAACTTCTTTTCGAACATACCCCGCCCCACCACGATATTAGGTAAATGACGCGACAAATTGGTTGCCAAAACGGTTGAACTCGGAGCGTTATCGCTAACCGTCACGATCTCCTTTCCGCTATTAGCCGGAATCAGGTAACTCTTAATAGAATAAGAACTCATTATCCGATTCCACGTCTTCCCCGTAAGTTCATGGCTTACCTCCTCAAAAACAATTGAAACCATTCCTTCGACATTGCTGTTATTGAAGACTTTCACCTTCACACACACGGGAGAGGGCGTCATTCCGGGAATAACCAACGTTTCTCCTTCCTTGCGATTCGCTAACAGCTTCTCGATACTGACACCATCCATCGGCCCCTCCCCGATAACTTCAACCTTGAAATCATCAACCCAGAATGTTGGCAATTGATCCCTCGTGTACCAGTCAGGTATGTAATCCTCCCAATTCTGCCCGAAACGTTCGTTGAACTTCTGGTTAAAATCATTAAAATCGACTTGTTTAAAATCATGCTCATTCACGTACCCCCGGATAAAATCAAGCATCTCGTTTATAGTTCCCCCATTTATCGACAACAACCTCAACATCTCCTCGGACTTCACTTCCAACAAATCTGTAAAAAAGGCAGCCTTCAACGACCGATCGTAAAATGCATCCTTAAGACTATGCCCATCAAAATAGTTCACCACCTTCTTATCCACCTCATGCTGAAACCTCCTGAACTGTTTTCTCAACATAGAATTCAACACGGCCCCCATCACAGGGTAGTCCCGCGAACGGAAAGAAACCGTGTAATTCAAAAACATGGAAGACACGTTATACGGGCTATTAATCTGATCAACATCCGAAAACGAGAAATTCCGGGATAACACCGGGAAGAAACCACGCAATATATCCATACTCCCGAAATCATACTTCCGGTCTCCCGTCAAAAAAGACCTGAAAAATGATCCGACCATTTGAGCGCACCGGGCTTCTAGCGGTTCTTGCATGACCCGATCTCGAAACTCCGCAGGCACCCCTTTATATTTTACAGCCTCCATGACATCCCGCCAGTAACCCATCCCCCGCTCCGGCACGAAAACCAGACCGGGCTGAACACATTCGGAACTTCCCCTTTCATTCCGGTAAAAACTAACAAACGAAATCGGGACCTCCGCCAAGATAAATTGAGAATACGGGTAACTTCTCCCCATCTCAAACTCCAATTGCTCCTTCGTATCCCGGAGCAAAGAAGGCAACGTATCCCGGAGAATGTCCAACCCGTAGAGCAATTTATCATGCCCTTTAAACAGGTAGAGTTCATAGGTCGTCGAGTCTACTGTGATCGCCCGACGATCAAATTCCCCCATGTAAAGCGAAATCCCATGCAAAGGATATTCCCCGCGATAAGTCACCTCATCTCCCGTCTCTTCTCGTTTCCCCTGAGAAATCACTTTCTTATCCCCGACACCGGATACATGTAGAGTGTACATCGTGAAATCTTTCGGAATATCATAAGAAACCTTTGGATTCACGGGAGGCAACGCCACCGGATACCATAAACACTCAGGAATCAACAACGTGTAATCGTCTCGCAACAACACGAAATCCTTCCCGTAACGACAACTGGAATAACGATGAAACGCAGTACTATACAACACGGGATCGGGTACATCCAGATAACAAATCTGCGGATCAATTCCCCCTTCATACCTGATCCGTAGCTCTACTTCCTGTCCCGGAGAAACGTCCTTCCGTACCCTTATCACCTGATGTTCCCGCTCGAAAGTCAAATTACCCTCCTGATCCTGAACAGAAACAATATCTAATTTCGGGTTCAAATATAGAATCACCTCCGACAACGCCTCGGAAGTACTATTTCGCAACACGAAACGACTCTCCGCCACCAAGCGAGTCCCTTCCTGCCGCACGTCAATATCCTGCCGGACGATGCTCCCCTTGGGTGCATCCGCATATTTATCATACATCTCCGCGTATATTCCCCGCCTATAATCCTTTTCCGCTTGCCGCAAATAAGCAAATATCCCGAACAACACACCCACTGCCATCAAAGCCATCACACTCCCCATAACTCGCACCCGGTTAATCGGATGATTGGACAGACGTTTGAAAAACAGTATCGCCAGTCCCATAAAGCCAAACCCCAGGAGTAACCAACAACAACGCTGCAACAAATAACCCGTCATATCCGGATGCCCCGTGACCTTGGAAAACGCACCCGGCAACGTCACTCCCAACGGGTCAAAAAGTCCATGCTGGAAATCATCCATCCCAAAAACGATTAAGGCCGTAAAAATCAAAAGAATCAAGATACTAAATGCCCGGTTACGTACCCAACAATGAATGAAAAAAGAAAACCCCGCCATAAAAACCAAAGCCGGGAAAACCAACGTTACCCAGTAAAACAGGTAAAGCCAGAAATCAAACGGGGCCTTTGATGCAAAAAGATGAATCACTAGCCCGAAACACATGGAAATCGCGGCCATGCACATAAACACGGGAATAATTCCCCACAATATCCCCAAAACATATTCCGCATTACTCTCCGGACGATAGTAAATCGCATCCATCGAATCAATCTTCTTCTCCTTCACCAGAAGCATCCCCGCCAAGAAACAAAGCGGGATTGTCTGTAAAATCGTGAACCAGTAAGCATTCATGAACGGGATAAAAGAAGATAACGTAATCAACCCCGAATTATAAGGAGGGAATAAATCACTTTGGGAAACCACGTGGTACACGATGATGATACAAAACATCAGGAAGAAAAAAAAACGAAACAACCAACTCCGTAACAACAACTTCGAATTATAACAAGCAACCGTTCTCAAGTTATGCAGATTCATGACAATGGCGTTAAAGATTTACTATTCAATACTTCACACACGATTGTACAATAATACTAATAATAAGAGACAATTGCAAATCTACCTGTTAATACTCCAGAACAACCCGTCAAAACGTTTTTACACCGATTCCCCCCGAAATGAAAGGCAAATGAGAAGAGGTAAATTCTATTTATTTTCCCACAGATTCCCATTTAATAGCATCCCCGAGAAGTACCTGATCCTCATTTCCTTGATCCGTCAACACGACTTTGCATTCGCCTTTAACCAGGAAATAACCCACATCGAATTCTGAACATTCAAACCAACCTGATCCTTTTTAGCGTATTTATCCTAGATAACTCGCCGATAACGTGAAATTATTACGATCAGTAGCTTTCCTCACGCTCAGGTTATATTATTGATAGAACGAATTACGTTTCGCAAACTTCTCCACGTCTTTATAATAACGATATCCCCTTGACGCCAACTCCGCTAATTTTGCGTCTGCATCCACCTGTCCGATTTTCTCCGTGCAAAGATCAAGCAATTGATAATAGGTATCAAACATCATCTTCATACATCGTTCATCTCCTGCCTCCACCAGTTGAATTATCGTTGATTCTTTTACATCGGGCACAGTTGCTATCTCTTTACGTGACACCGTAAAGTTAGAATTATTCCCGCTAATTGTAAAAAAAATAATTCACATACACCATCCTCCAACTTTTAGTTTTTAGCCATTACCTTTTAGCTTATAATTAATGAGGCTTGCCCCAAGAGCAAGCCTCATTAATTATAACCGTCCCGTCGCCTTCAGATACCTCGTCTCGCTCAACCGCAACTCCGCCTTAGCGTCAATCCAGTCACTCCATGCTTTCTGCCATTGTGCCTGAGCCTCCATGTAATTCGTGACCGTTTCCATCCCCACCTCGTACTGGTTCTTACTCACCGTCAGATTCTCCTCCGCCTGACTCAACGACCTACGGGTCAACGTCACTCTGGTATGGGCATCTTCCACATTATAACGGGCCCGGGCGATCTCCAACAGCATCATTTCCGACATCTCGTCCCGTTTCAATTGACTCATTTCCCGTTCTGCCTTCATCGCCTTGATCTTTCCCCGGCCTTCGCCCCAATGATAAATCGGAATCTTCACCGAAGCCATTGCCGTGAACGAAGCGACATCCGCCGACTGCCCGTTCAGAGATACCCCTCCCGAATAACCGTACGAAGCAGACACCCCTAACTCGGGCAAAAAATCAGAACGAGTCAACGCCACCTGTCTCTCTTTCAACTCGACATCTTTCTCCAATAAATTATACTCGGGACGCTGTTGCAAACCCTCCTGCCCGTTCAACACGCCCGGGGTAATATCATCACGCAGGGAATCACACACCTGCAATTTCGAATAAAGATCAATCCCGATCACCCGGCAGAGATTCATACCCGCCAACGCCTTCCCATTCTCCGCTTTCTGTAACATCAACTCCGCCTCGTTCAACTTCACCTGCGCCTTCAACAAATCATTCCGGGAAGCCATACCCGCCTCGTAAGCATCCGTCAGGTTACGCACCAACTCGTTAACCACCGCCTTATACTTCTCGGCAGAAACCACCAATTCAGTCACCCGCAAATACTGCCAGTAAGCCTCGTCCGCCTCGGTAATCACCTCCGCCCGCGTATACCGCTTATTCAACTCCGACATCTCCTTTCCGATTGTCGCCATACGATAAGCCGAACGAATCTTCCCTCCCATGTAAATAGGCTGTTCCAGCATCGCTCCCGCCGAATATACACCCCGTAATCCCAACTCCAACTCGATATCCGGCATAAAAGCATATTGTGCGGCAAGAGGAATCCCGTTCTCTCCCATCACCGGAAGCTTCGTCGCCGGATCAATATAAAGATTATAAACTTTATTCCCGTTTGCATCAGTTATAAACGTCGGTAAATACCCCCCGTCAATCGTGAACGAAGTCTTCTTTTGCATGTAAGCATACAAACCCGTCGCCGATAACTTGGGTAAAAAATTTGCCCGGTAAGCTTTTCGCTCAAACTCGGCCTTCTCCCCCTGTTTTGTCGCAATCGACATCTTTTTACTACTCTCCAATGCCATTTCCCGACACTTCTCCAAGCTCAACGAAATTTGTCCCCGAACCGGAGAAATACCTACAACCAGTAATATGATCAACAAATATCTCATAACATTCAATTTTTCCTTTCCTTAAAGAATACCGCATACAATACGGGAATAAACACCAGCGTGATCACCGTACCGACCAACAAGCCGCTCATAATCGTGACCGCCATGGAACCGAACATATCGTCTCCCAACAAAGGAATCATCCCCAATATGGTCGTCAAAGAAGCCATCATCACCGGCCGGAAACGAGAGGAAGACGAATCCAGTAATGCCTGCGTCTGATCCTTTCCCGATGCAATCTGCAAACCGATCTCGTCCAGCAACACCACCCCGTTCTTGATCATCATCCCGACCAATCCCAACGCCCCGACAATAGCCACGAACCCAAACTCCTTACCGCTAATCAATATCCCCAACACGATCCCGATCGCTGCCAAAGGCAGACAACAGAAAATAATAATCGGTTTACGGAAATCTTTAAACAGCATAATCAATATCGCGATCATCAGGATAACCGCCAACGGGATATTGGCAAACAAATATTTCATCGAATCGCTACTTGCCTTGTGTTCCCCCAGCCATTGCTTAGCGTACCCTTCCGGCAAAGTAATCGTATCTATCTTCTCCGCGATAAGCGAACGGGCACTCTCGGCCGTATACCCCAGGGCATTATTACATTGTGCCCGCATAGCCCGTTGTCCATTGTAACGCCGCACCACCGGGTCCTCCCATTTCAACGAAATCCCTTTCGTGGCCTGATTCAACGGGATAGAACCTATGCTTTGGGACAACAACTCCTCCCCGGACATCGTTCCCATCAACAACCCTTTCAGCGACTCCTCGTTCAAGGCTGCCGTCGACGGCAACACACTCCACACCGGAATATTATCCAACGCTTCCACCTTCTCTCCCTTACTATCCACACTCTTCATGTACAACGGTTTTGCATGAACCCCTTCGTAATAAGACCCCACGGGCATCCCATCCGTGGCCGAAAGCATCGACAAACCGACATCCGAGCGGGAAAGTCCGACAGAACGGGCTATCGGCTGATAATAATTCACCATCAAAGTAGGCGTCATCGGTTCCCAGTCATTCGTGACCAGCGTGATTGCCGGCTCGTCCCGCATAACCTGTTCCGCCTTGGCCGTCAAATCCTTCAACACGGCCGGGTCCGGTCCCGTGAACATCACCTCTATCGGGAACTTCTTGTACATCAAATTATAGCGTTTCATCCGCACGTAAGCATCCGGATAATGAGCCGTCAAGTAATCCTGAATCTCCGTCATCGAAGCCTTCAACGCATCGGGAGTCGTGTAATCCACAATCAACTCCCCGTAACTCATCGTGGGTTCTGCAATAGAACGCACCAGATTATAACGGGCAGGCGTACCGCCCACGCTTGTCGTCACGTGCGTAACATCCGGCCGACTCAACAAATAATCCTCGATCCCCGCCAAATCCGATTCCACACGTTCTACCCGTGTTCCCTCCGGCATCTTAAACTCGATATACAACTGCGTGTAACTCAAATCCGGGAAAAAACCTTGCGGGATATAACGATACAGGAATGCCGTGATCGCCAGCAAAACCACCACAACACCGATCGCCATGGATTTGTGCCACAACATAAAGGACAAAAACTGACGGAATAACCGGTATATCTTACTATCATACAAATTCTCGTTTGCCTTCTTGGCCTTCACTTTCAGCAAACGATCCGCGTGAATCGGAATTTGTGTCAACGCCAACACCCAACTCAACAACAACGACACCGCCAACACGATAAACAAATCCCGCACGTACTCGCCCGTCGTATCCGGAGAAATAAAAATCGGGAAGAAAGCCAGAATCGCGATCAACGTCGCCCCCAACAACGGCATAGCCGTCTTTTTTGCAATATTCGTCAACGCCGCCGGACGCTTCACCCCTCGCTCCAGATCCACGAGAATCCCGTCAACAATCACGATCGCGTTATCCACCAGCATCCCCATCGCCACGATCAACGATCCCAACGATACCCGCTGCAAGGTCCCGTCAAAAAGATAAAGCACCACGAACGACCCCAGCACGATAATCACCAATCCCGTACCGATAATCACCCCGCTCCGGAACCCCATCGTAAGCATCAACACGAGGATCACGATCACCACTGACTCCACCAGGTTAATCATGAAAACCCCGATCGCGTCACTCACCCGATCCGGTTGAAAAAACACTTTCTGAAAATCCACCCCCACGGGGATACGGGATTCCTGCAACTGCGCCAACTTCTCATCGACCTTCTCGCCCAACGTGATAATATTTCCCCCTTTCTCCATTGAAACAGCCAAACCGAACGCCCGCTTCTTGTCATATCGCATCTGGTTGCGAGCGGGTTCCTCATACCCCTCCGAAATGGAAGCAATATCCCGCAAACGCAACTGATCATCCTCGTGCCCCTGTATAATCAGATTCTTAATATCATCGACCGACTTATAACTATCATTAATCGCCACACGCAAACGCTGATCCCCGCTATTAAAATACCCGGGATACACCGTCTTATTCTGACTATTCAACGTGGACAACACCTCCATCGGATGAACGCCCAGATTCGCCATCTTATCCTGCATCATTTCGATGTTGATACATGGAGTCCGGTTCCCGTATATCTCCACCCGGCGAACGCCCTCGATATCCTGCAACTCCCGTTTCACCAACTGTGCGTAATCCAACAACTTCTCATCTTCCACCCCGTCGGTCGTTATAGCATAAAACATACCATACACGTCACCGAAATCATCCATCACGACAGACGGACGCACCCCATCCGGCATTTGCGCCTGCGCGTTCGTCACCTTACGCCGCAAAATATCCCATTTCTGTTCCAGTTCATCCGGACTCACGGTACTCTCCAACTCCACCGTGATCAACGACATATCCGCCATGGATTTTGACTCGATACTACCGATAGCTCCCATCGAACGAATAGACTTCTCCAGTACATCCGTCACCTCCAACTCCACCTGGTGAGCCGAAGCCCCGGGATACACCGTCACCACCATAGCCTGTTTCACCTTGATCTCGGGATCTTCCAGCTTGCTCATCGAAATAAAAGCGAAGACACCCCCGATCACCAGCACGGCAATAAAAAACTTCACCAGTGCCCTATTATTTAATGCATATTCCGCTAGATTCATCTTTTTTGTTGCTTCGCAACGTTGCAAGTTTACAAGTTACAAGTTGCAGGTTAAAAAAAGTTTATAAAGTCCATTTTAGAGAATTTAAAATTTAGAATGAAAACATTCGGTGATTGACGATTAAATGATTGAGTGATTATAAAAGAAGAGCGTTAGAATTGTGCGAGGAAATCACTTAATCTGAAATCATAAATCAAGAAATGAATAGGATCTAAAATTTAAAATCTAAAATTAAAGCAGTCCCCCCACATTCGTCCCGGAAGTCGGCTTCAACAACTCCACCTGCATCCCTTCCTTCAAACTATGTACCCCAGCCGAAACAACAATTTCCCCGGCCGACAGTCCCTCGGAAACTATCAACTCCCCGCTCTTCAACAACTTGTTCAAATGAATAGTACGTTTCGTCACGTCCCGCGTTTTCGGGTTATACACCCACACGGCAGCCTCCCCGTTTTCCTCGAACATCGCTGACAACGGGATCACGGCCAACACCTCCTCGTTCGGATTATACTCTATCGTCACGTTCACACTCATCCCCGCCGCAATATCCACTCCGGGTACGGGCTTCAACCGCAATCGCATCCGGTACAACTGGTTCAGATTCGCCTTCCGGGTAATCTCGATCAACTCCAAAGGAAACACCTGATCCGGGAAAACATCTATCGTGCAAGAAAACGACTTGAACAAATCCTGCCGCACGTAATCACTGGAAGGGATATCAATCTCCACGTCAAAATAACTGCTGTTAATCATGGAAATCACCGGATAACCGGCCGCCACCGTCTCGTGGGCATCGTAATATTTCTTCTGTACATACCCGTCAAAAGGAGCCGTCAAACGGGTATCCTCCAATGCATTTTTATGAGCGTTATACTTCGCCGTGATCTGCTTTATCCCGGCAACCGCCTTATCGTAATCATTCACGGGTACACTCTTCCGGTTGTACAACTCGATCACCCGTCCGGCCTCCTCCTTCACTTGATTATACTCCGCCTCGGTAGCAGAAAACTGGATCTCGTAATCCCGGGGATCAATCTCGGCAAGTAATTGTCCTTTCTTCACGAAAGCTCCGACCTCTGGAGGCACAGCCCGTATAGGCCCCGCAACCCGGAAAGACAACTTCACCTCCGAAGCCGCCTTTATCTTTCCCGGATAAATAATCGACAATTCTCCTTGATAACTTCTCACAGTATCGGCTTTCACCGTCACCTTACCCCGTTCCCGATTCGATTGGGAACTTCCACAGGCACACATCAATAAAATCAACCCAAACAAAGGAAGTACAACACCTTTCATCGTTTTTCAATTTTAATTATCATCCATAAACTTCCGGTCATACAACAAAACCGGCAAGCACGAAACTACCTAACCGTTAATTTTTAACTTTTTATACTCTCTTTTATACAACAAACATGCCACAATAAAATAAACCACGATTAACACGCACAATCCCCAAAATTCCGGCAATACTTCCGACAGTGTGGCACCCGTATTATTGATTTTCACGAAACCATCAATGCCAAACGAAGAAGGGAACAACTTCCCGAACCATACCCAATACTCCGGTATCGCTGACTTCGGCCAGGAAATCCCGGATATAAACATCAAAGGAACGGAAGTAAACACGAATATCAAGAACGGCATCTCCCGCTCCCGGCTCAAAAACGACATTGCTATCGCAAAAAACACGCACGCCAGTAAAAACGGGAACAAAAATAACATCACTTCCCCTCGTTCCCCGATCTGCGTCATTCCGAACAAACGAGGCACGATAAAAAACACCCAGTAACTCATCACGAAATAAATCGGAAGATAAGCAAACGCCTTTCCCAACACCACCCGACTCGGGTGACGGAAATGCTTGTTCACTGGCAACATCACCCGCCTCCTACGCCGATCCCGCTCCGTCCCGGCAATCGTTCCCACTCCCAGCAACAACGATTGCTGAACCACCAAAATCAACACGGCAGGAATCAAGAAAGAAGTAAACCCTCCCTGCGGGTTAAACAACTTTACATCCTGAATCTTCACCGGAGAAGCCGCGATCTGTTCCGTGATCACCGTGGCATACTCCATCCCCTCCACCTGAATATCCTTCCCCATAGCCAGAGAAACATCCGTGGCTGCCGTCAACAACGCCTTGTAATTCAGCAAGGCACCCATATCACAATAAAGCGAAATATGCGCCTGTTCTCCACGGGCAATATTCTTGCTAAAATCCGCCGGAATCTCCAGTATACCGTAAATATCTTTCTTGTACATCAGCAGCTTCGCTGCCTCCATATCCTCGCAACGGGCAATCACATCCACGCTCGCCGTGGCATTCCAGTTCCGGACAAACTCCCGGCTTATGGCAGAATTCGAATGATCGACCACCGCAACCGGAACCTCCCGGGCCACCTCGTTACTATATATAAACGTGTAAACAACCGGATACGCTAACATCAACGCCACGAAAAAAGTCAACACGGCATGATCTCGGAACACCATGTAAAACTCCCGCTTAAAAACGTAATATATATCTGTCCAAAACCCCATATTAACTTTAGATTTATGATTTTAGATCCTATTCATTTCTTGATTTATGATTTCAGATTAAGTGATTTTGCCACACAATTCTAACGCTCTTCTTTTATAATCACCCAACCATTCAATCATCAATCACCGAATCCTTTCATTCTAAATTTTAAACTTTAAACTAAATTCATGCCTCTCAACCTGCAACTTGTAACCTGCAAACCTGTAACCCGTAAGTCCCCGACTTACGGCAAATATTTAAACTTCAACAAATCCAACTTCAACTTGGGAAGAACGAAAATCGGTAAAAACAGGAAAACCATCAATGCCGCGTAATTCTGCCAAGAATATATCATTGGGATACCGTTTAAAGCCTGATCCACGTAAATCAAAAAATAATGCCTCATCTGGAACAGGTTCGACCCGATTTGCGCTAATTCCGGCATGGAACGCACGGGATAGGTAAAACCGCATATCGAGAACGACAACACGCCCCACAGCGCACATACACTCAAAGCTATCCGGCTGCGGCGAGTCATTCCCGTGATAAACAAAGCAAAACATTGTGACGCCAGAATCATCAGTATCATGGCTAAAAACATCGGAAAAAACCCGCTATTCAACGGGAAATGAGCGTAAGCGTACAACATGGAGAGATACAACATCCCCATAATCGTGAAAATCACCCCCTGAGGTACAAGTTTACCCAACAAAGCCACGATAATCGAATTATTTCCGGCTTCCAACCACTCCCGTGAAGTCCTCCGCTTGATCTCCTCGCTGATACTATACACCGTGGTAAACATCACGAACATACACAAAAAAGCGGGCAACAAGAAATTCGCCAGGTAAATAGCATAACTCAACCATGGATTATTCAGCGGGTGAGTATCCAACGAAATCGGCACCAACTTTGCCGACAACAACGGACCTCCCTCCCCCTTGGCCAATAACAACGTCTGTTGCACCACCCCATTAGCCAGGTTCGACTGCATCCGCATATCCTTGTAAAGCAAAGAACCCGCCAGAAAATAGGTATCATTTGTATAAAACGACAACACGGGCTCGCTTCCCGTCGAAGCATCCCTTCTGAAATTCGCAGGAATATAAAAAATACCGTAAACCTCTCCCCGCTGCAAAGCCTCCCTCGCCTCGCTGAAATTTGCCGTACGCATAACAACATCCGTCTGCGCGAAAGTATTCAGCGACCGCACCAGCGACCGGGATGTCGTGGTATTATCCTCGTCCACCACTGCCACGGGCAACTTCTTGGGCAACCCGTCCTTCAACAAATCCATGAAAAACAGGAAACAGAACAAGGGAGCAAAAACCATCACGAACCAGTAAATCCGATGCGTCGCCAGCATCCGAATCTCCCGTTTCATCAACACCCCCATTGCCCTTATATTCTCTCGCATATATCAATTTTAGATTTATAATTTTTGACTAAGCGATTCGGTGATTAAAAAACGTCAGCCCGTGCGGCTGGAATCTAAAATCTAAAATCACTAAATCTACAATTTTTTTAAAACGCTCATCCCCGGCCTCAACCCCTCGACTTTTTCCATCGGCATAGCCTTCACCTCGAAAGTCTTCGCGTCATATTGCCCGGTTGTCTTCGTTGCTCTCCAAGCCGCGTAAGTACCCATATTCTTCAAATAAGTCACTTTCAACTGCACCTCCTTATTCCCCAACGCCGGAATATACCCCGTGAAAATAGCCCCCATCTTCAAATCACCCAACAAATCTTCACGCACGTTAAACACGACCCACATATCTTCCAAGTCCAACACGTTCATCACCGGAGATCCCGTCCCCACCAATTCGCCCACCTTCGGGTAACGCTCCGAAATCTCTCCCGAAATCGGGGATACCAAAAAAGTCTCCTTGATATACGAACTAACTTCCTCCACGGCCCCTTTCGCCCGGCTCACCTGAGCCTCGGCCGCCATCTTATCTTCCTTCTCCGCCCCGTTCTTTGCCATATCGTATTGAGCCTTTGCCGCCTGTTCGGTTGCTAACATAGCCTTATAATTCGCCTCCGCCTCGTCCCTCTTCTGTGCAGACACCACCTCGTTCTCGAACAACTTCTGCACCCGGTCGTAAGACTTCTTCGCTACCTCAAGAGCAGCCTGAGCCTTCTTCCAAGTCTGGAAAGCCATCGCCTTCTGTTCCTCACGAGCTCCTTTCTGGGCCTTATCACTCATCGCCTGGGCTGCCTCTTCCGCCGCCTGAGCTTGGTTAAACTTTGCCATCACCTCAGGACTATCCAGAATCGCGACCGTATCTCCCTTCTTCACCTGATCCCCTTCGTTCACCAGAAACTTCTCGATTCTCCCCGGCACCTTACCGGAAATTCTCACCTCGGTAGCCTCCGCCTCTCCCTGTATCATCTCCGGTACCGGCTCCCAAAATATAAAACCAAATATAGCTACTAAAAATACGATGATCACAATCCCCGTAAACATCAATACCTTCCCGCTAACTTTCTTTTCATTCGTCATAACATCTAAATTAAAATTCAGAATTCAGAATTTAAAATGAATCATTTAAACCCTAAAATTCAAAATTGTCACATTATTCTATTTTTTATCTCTCAATCCTTTAATCCCCAATCACGGAATTTCTCAATTTAAAATCTAAAATTTAAAATCTAAAATTTAAAATCTAAAATTCCATATGCCTTCTCCAAATACACCTTGCACAACCTCGCCTCGATTTGCGTGTCGATCAACTCCGAATTCGCTGTCAACCATGCCGTTTGTGCCTCCAGCACGTTCAACACCGGGATCGTCCCCTCCTTGAAGCCTAGGTTCGCAAACTTCAAATTCTCCTCCGCCCGTTCCAAATTCTTGCGAGCCATCGCCAACTTCTTCGTAACCTCCTTCATTTTAAACTCCGATTGGTTCACCTGTAACTCAATCTGTTCCTTCGCCTCCTCCAACTTGTAATTCATCACGTTCGTCTGGGCCTTTGCATTTCGCAAACTCTTGCGGGAAGCCCCCCAGTGGAATATCGGAGCCTTGATTCCAACCCCCACGCTCCACATCCCGTCGAACTTCGTGCTGATCCCATCATAAAATGAAGGCGTGCTACTCAAATAATTCGCCGTCAAAGCCACCGTCGGCAAATACTCGGACATCGCGATCTTCTCCTTTTTCTTGTAAATATCCGCCGCAAACTGCAAACTGGCCACTTCCGGACGACGGTTATACACCTGTTCCAGACTCTCTCCCGGCACTTCCTCCACGTCCGTATCCACGACCTCCTCTTTCAACTGCACGATCGTATCCGTCGGTAACCCGCAAATCTGGTTCAACAACATCCGGGACAAACTCAACCCGTTATCCACCTTCGTCTGCACCATTTCCCCCTCGTTCAACTTCACCCGGACGGAAAGCACGTCCGCTTTCGTGGACACCCCCGTGGTATACATCAGTTCCACGTCATGCACGAACTTCTTCAACGTCTCCACGTACTTATCCGCCAGTTTCTTCCGATTCACCAAAGAAATAATCTGCCAGTAAGCCTCGTCCGTCGTGAGAATCACGTTCTGCAACTCCTGCGCCCGCTTGCTCTTCGCCAGCTTCTCCGATAACCCGGCAATCTGATTATAAGCACGTATCTTTCCTCCCATGTAAATCGGTTGCGTTAACCCCACCTGCACGACACCCAGATTCCGCTCGTCCACGGTCATCGCGTCCTTGGGCAACAAAGCGTAATCCTTCGGGACATACTGCCCGTTCACCATCACCGGTTTACCATCTGCTCCAACCATCAATTGATCGGGCCGGAATGTAAACTTCCCGTCCGCTCCCATTGCCCCCACCGGCAAATGCGCGTCTTCCGACAGCAGATTAATCTCCTTCTGGTTCCGCATATACACACCCATAGCGTCAACACTCGGCAAATATTTCGTGAAAGCCTCCGCTTTCTGCGCGGAACTCGCTTTCACTTCCTCGTCTGCAATTTTCAGTTTTTTATTATTCTCTATCGCCAGGCGCCGACAATCCTCCAGACCTAACACGTTCTGGGCTTTCGTCTGCGACATAAAACACAGAATAACAACAAATAAACTCAACCATGATTTACATACAGTAATCGTCTTCATTACTTCCTCGTTTTTATATTCTTACTTTAAGCCTCTCTATTTTTATACTTTTTGGTATGTACCCCTATAAAAATCTTAATTCACTTTTACCAGCGAATACAATTGTTCGTATTGATACCGTACCGATGACAGCGCGTAGGAAATATCCTGATGCATCACCACGTAATTGATCAACCCGACTCCTATATTCAGCAAATTCTTTGCCAAAATGGACGTATCCACATCATCCCTTATCTCTTTATCGCGTTTGGCCTCCAAAATCACCCCTTCCAACTTCGACATCCACGAAATCTTCGTGTCGCTCACCATTTGTTTGAACTCCGGGTACAGGGAAATTACCTCTACCATCAACGAAAGACACAAAATCTCCGGGATATCGCTATCAAATCGTTTCGCCCCGTAATGCCCGATCCCTTCCAGGTTATGAATCGTCAAGTCGATAAACTCCCGCAACGAATGCACCCGTCCCATCTCCTCGGCCCTTCGGTTATTCAACACCCGATAATACTTCGTCACCCCCTCTTTCAGCACTTCCTCCTTGTTCAGGAAATGATAATAAAATGTACCTTTAGTCATTCCCACCGCCTTTTCCAAGTCCGTGAGAGTTACCGCCTTGTACCCCTTTTTCAAGAACAACAAGAAAGCCGTTTCTATAATCGTATCCCTCGTCCCGCTCATTTCTTTACCAGCATATAATATTGTTCAAATTGCATCCGCATATCTGAAAACACGTATTGAAAATTTGCCTGTTCCAGCTCGATATTCAACATACTGCTCGACACCGACATCAAATTACGCGCCAAGACCGAGGTATCCAACGTCTCCCGAATCTCCCCGTTCCGCTTCGCCTTCAATATAATATATTCCCAATGCGCCAACCGTCTTTTCGAAAGCGTGTATATCCGTTCCCGGAATGCGGGGAACAACACCGCCACCTCCAACACCAGTTGAAAAAATAACACCTCCAACACGAAACAACCGAAAACCCGTTGCGAGAGATCGGCACTCTCTTCCTTATTCCTAATGACCAGGTCAATGTACTCCCGCAAAGACGCCACCCGCTCCAAATCCCCGTCACTCTCCTCCTTCATCACCCCGAAATAACGCTCCATCCCCGCTTCCAAAATCTCCTTCTTATCCTTAAAGTAATAATAAAATGCCCCCTTCGTCAATCCCGTGGCTTGCTCCAAATCCTTTAAAGAACAGGCTTTATAGCCCCTGTTCAAAAATTGCAGGAACGCTTTCTTTATTATTTCATCCCGAAGTTCTGTCATAACCCGATTTGTTATTCTTTGCAAAGATAGAGATAAAAACTGAAAAGCGTACGAAAGCGTTAAAAACACTTCTATCACTTCATCCGGCATACGCGCACAAAGGAATGATTAATTAATATACATGTACATGAACTAAAGTAATTCAAACTCTATAGAGTAGGAATACTTGATCACTACCGTCATGAACCCTATACGAACCCTATAGTAACCCTATATGAACCCTATTATAATAAGATTCATATAAGATTATTATAATTTAATAAAAAGCCTATAACCGGTACTCCTCAAGTAATCATCAAGTGGTAAACAAGTATTCGAAACTCAATTCTCCCTATCCTTCCAAGGATGCGACCTCTTCCAACTCTTCCCGCGTGCCTTTGTGCTTGGAATCTTTATTGATCCGATCCATGATCACGGCAATGGCCCCGTCGCCAGTCACGTTACAAGCCGTACCGAAACTATCCATCGCGATATAAAGAGCAATCATCAACCCTTGTGCCGTCTCGTCAAATCCCAACATGGACTGTAATAATCCCAAGGCCGCCATGATCGCACCCCCCGGCACTCCCGGAGCCGCCACCATAGCGATACCCAACATAAAGATAAAACCGGCCATTACCCCGAAAGAGATCGGCATGCCCGACATCAACATGATCGCCAAGGCACAAGCCACGATCTTCATCGTACTTCCCGACAAATGTATCGTTGCGCAAAGCGGAATAACGAATGCCGCCAATTCCCGGTTGACACCGTTCTTCACCGTTTGCTCCAAGGTCACGGGAATCGTGGCCGCAGAAGACTGCGTGCCCAATGCCGTCATATAAGCGGGTAGCATATTCCGGAATAACCGGAAAGGATTCTTCTTCGACACCGCCCCGGCAATAAAAAATTGAATGAACAGCAACACGATCGTCAGGAAGAATATAACCACGATGATTTTCACGAACACCCCCAAGACTCCGGACACCTGACCGGAGTTCGAGATATTCAGGAAAATACCGAATATATAAAGTGGTAACAAAGGAATAATCACCCCCACGATCACCTTGTTTATAATATCCTTGAAATCCTCCATGGCCCCTTTCAAGGTTGCCCCGTTAATCACCGACATACCCAATCCAAGGGTAAAAGCCAGAATTAATGAAGTCATCACGTCCATCAAGGGAGGCATCATCACCGTGAAATACGGGACCAACGGTTCCACCACCGCCGCTTCCACCGGTTGCAATTCCGCATCCTTCAACAGCCAAGGATAACTCAGATCACAAGCAAAATAGGTAAAGAACCCGGAAAACAGAGTAAATCCATACGCCAGCAAAGCGGTAAGTAGCAACAACCTCCCGGCACCTTTACCCAGATCGGCAATACCCGGAGCTACCAATCCTAATATCAACAACGGGATAATAAACCCGAGAAAATTACTAAACAAACCATTTATCGTGAGGAAGATTCTCACCAACCAGTCCGGGAAGAAAAGTCCGCACACGATACCCAAAGCGATCGCGATCACGATCTTCGGCAACAAGCCTATCTTCATTTTTTTCATACGCCCATCTATTTATATTAAAAAATAAACTACATTCGCATGACAATATCAGATTCATGAGCCTATGACAAAAGATAAATGGCACGGCCACATGGCCATCTTCGCCGCTAACATCCTCTTCGGGATTAATATTCCCATCGCCAAAACCTTGATGCCGGAGTGGATCGACCCGGTAGGCCTCACGTTCCTGCGCATGTCATTCGGAGCTATCGCCTTTTGGCTAGTCTCCGTATTTACCTTAAACGAGAAAGTAAGTAAAAAAGATTTATTAATCCTGTTTTTTTGTGCCATTTTAGGCACGACTGTTAATCAACTCACGTTTATCGAGGGACTTGGCATGACATCCCCGATTGATGCCGGGTTGATCGTGACGTTGAACCCCATGATGGTTATGTTGATTTCCGCTCTCGTGTTGAGGGAACCGATTACGTCCAAGAAAGCGGGCGGGGTACTGGTGGGAGCCTGCGGGGCCTTACTGATCATCTGGCAATCTTACACCACGGGCGCGGGAATAGGCGGTTCTATGATGGGGAATCTGCTTTGTTTCCTAAGCGTGATCAGTTACGCCACTTATCTCGTGATCTCCAAACCGATCGCCCAGCGCTATTCCCCGGTGACCTTGATGAAATGGATGTTCCTGTTTTCAACGATCTTGATGGTCCCGTTCAGCATGCAGGAGGTAGTGAACGCCAAACTATTCTCGTCGGAAACAACATTCAGCGCACTCTCCAGCCTGTTCTACGTGGTATTTTGCGCCACGTTCCTCGCCTACCTGTTTATTCCGATTGCCTTGAAACGTATCCGCCCCACGACGATCAGCATGTACAATTACGCCCAACCGCTAGTTGCCGCCGCACTGGCAATCTTCATGGGACAGGCCAAGTTGACGTGGGACAAACCCGTGGCCGCCCTGCTCGTTTTCACGGGAGTTTATCTCGTGACGCAAAGTAAGTCGCGGGCTGAACTGGAAAAAGGAAACAAGTAGTTCGTCAACGCAAGGATAACTTGACCGAAGCATAAAGTTTATCGGGGGCCGTGAATGCAACTCGTCATGATCACGTCCCTGCGACCTATTACTTGTCTTTATACCCCTCTTTGAAATATTTCAAAATAGTTTTTCCTTTAAACATGGTGATTTATACTTTTATCTTTAAATTTGTGCAAGGATAAGTAGCGTGATCATGATTATTAGCGAGAAACATTTTCAACAGTTTGTCAAAGGTGATGAAAGATCTTTTGAATCGATCTTTTGCCAATATTACAAGACATTGGTTTCTTATGCCATGCGTCATGACTTGGAACTCATGGAGGCAGAGGATATCGTGCTTGAAATATTTCATCACATCTGGCAAATACGGGAAGAACTAAAATCACCCGCCGCTCTTCACTCCTTACTTTTCACTGCCACGAAAAATCGTACGTTAAACGTGGCGCGTAATCTCAAAAACCGGCAAAAACTCATCACAGAGAATTACCCGACAAAAGAGGAAGAAGAGTCTCAAGATTACCTGATGGAAGAAGAAATGAGTCGTTTGCTGGATGAAGCGATTAATCAATTGCCTAAACAATGCGAACAAGTCATCGTCGGGTTACTAGAGGGGAAGTCGCTTCAGGAGCTTGCAGACAAGATGCAAATATCCATTAATTCGGCAAAAACCTACAAGTTAAGAGCTATTCAAACTTTACGCTCTTTATTAAAAGATACTCCATTCTTGTTGTTAATCATCCTGATACGCACCAACAAGAAAAATTAAAACGACAAAAACTTCAAAAAAATACCTTTCCGTGTCACCGAAATAAAAAGTTGCGGGTTTATAAGATATAAAATAGCAATTATGGACCCGATCATAAAAAAACAACGTATCGCAGCTCTCATTTTAAAAGAGAAAATGGACGAATTGAGCAAGTCCGAGAAGGAAGAATTAACTTCCTGGCTTCAAGCTTCTCCCAAAAACGAAAAAATATATGTTCGTTTACAGGAAAAAAGTTTCAGCGAGGATATTGCCAGATACCAGCAGATAAGTACCGCTCGCGGCCTAGATAACTATCGCAGACGCTACAACATACAAAAGAACTCGCGATTGCTCGGCAAATGGTATTGGGCAGCGGCTGTTGCCGCCTTTGTCATCGGTATATCCACCCTATTTTTCTACCAAGAAGCCCCCCCTACCGTGGCCAAAACCACTATTTCCCCGGGAAGTTCCAAGGCAATGCTAATTTTAAACAACGGGGAAATCATTTCCCTTTCGGAAAAAAACAAAACAGAAATCGTTGCCACCGAGGAATTATCCATCCGGAATGAAGGTTCGCAATTACGCTACACGGTATCCGAAAACACCAAAAACGAACAGGCAAATAATTACAACGAACTGATCGTTCCCAAGGGAGGCGAGTTCACACTTACCTTATCAGATGGCACGAAAGTATGGCTCAATTCACAAAGCAAAATAAAATATCCCGTCATATTCAACGATATCACCCGGGAGGTCTACCTGGAAGGTGAGGCCTATTTTGAAGTCACCAAAGATACCCAACATCCATTCCACGTGAACGTGAAAAACGGGGTAAGCATTGAAGTACTCGGAACTTCTTTCAACGTGCGAAGTTACATGGACGAGAATACAATAGAAACCGTACTCGAAAAAGGGTCCGTGAGAATGAGCCAGGGAAAGGATGCCGTCATTTTAATCCCGGGCAACAAGGCGGTCTATCTTCCCAACGAACCGATCCGATTGACGACGGTCAACACGGAACTCTACACGGCGTGGAGACACGGACAATATATATTCATGAACGAAAGCGTGGAAAATATACTGAAACAATTGTCCCGCTGGTATGATATAGAAGTATTCTACAGCAACGAGGCGGCAAAATCCGTCGTGTTCAGCGGGGATGTCAGAAAATATGACAATATTAACACGTTACTCGAAGCGATGGAAATCCTGGGAGGCTTGCATTTCAAGATAAACGGGAAAACATTAATCGTAAGTTACAATAACTAAGCGATATTCTTTACAATACATTAAACTTAAGTACTTTATAAAACGATCGTTTTATGAGATAATCATAAATATGCAATTTTTTAACCACAATCTTATGAAAAAGAACTGTCGATTTTTAACCGCAACGCTACTTGCACTGATAGGTTTGTCTTCCTGTTCCGATGAAGACAATAAACTATCAACCACGGGCCAGATTAGTTTTTATGGGGAAAATTATCTGCTGGAACAAGGAGCAATTTATCACGACAACAATCACACCGTGATTGCCGTCTCGGACTACCTCTTCGAAGATCGTTATCAGGGAGAAAACGGGGAACAAACAGATCAGGTAAAAGGTTTTTCTGCTGAAGTAAAAGAGAAACAAACCGGTAATTTCCTGATCGGTCTCTACGAACACGGGTTCGTGTTAAGTGATCTGACCAAAGACGCACGTGGGAATGGGGCCTGCATATGTCTACGGATAGCATCGCCGGAGATTGACAAACTAGTACCCGGGAAATACACCTACTCTTCAAATCGCGACGAGTATACTTTTAAAGGGAATGCCAGCGTGAATTACAATTCCGGAGGAAGCACGAATCCCAATGAATTGACCGGGGGAGAAATCAACATCACTCAGGAAGGAGACCTCTACACGATCGCATTCAAATGTGAAACCAGTTTCGGGGGACCGATAGAAGGGACATACACGGGGAGCTTGAAGCCATTCGATATCCGCAAAGAGATCGGAACGGTAAACTTCTACGAGAATGTCAAACTGGAAGCCCTGTTCGATAAAGTAGAATACACGGATCTGGAGGGGATATTTCACAGCGAACCGGATTACCTGCGGGCAACGTCTTTCTTCCTGAGTTCCACGCAACAAGTGTATTCCGCCAATCTGTACAAAGGACTTGCAGAATCCGCCAAAAAGGGGATCGATATTGCCTTGGCTTACGACGCAACAAACAAAGCAGTATATTTTGAATCCCCGATAAAAATGAGAGCCTTATTGTGGCATAACACATTCCAGAATGAAAACCTGTTCAATTACAGTTTCGATCTCCCCTGCCACACAAAGTACATGCCTGCTCCACAAGATTTCACGAATACAGATTTCGAGGCTCTGGCAAAACAAGAAGATTTTGTTTTCGATTTTTCCGAAGCAAAAGTATCCATTCCCATCGAATCGGCAACTCCGCGTTTCGTCTTTGTACAAACCGGTAACGGGTTACAGGGAGTTATCCGCATCAAAGAGATTACCCCGGAAAGTACGGAGATGATTAGTGGAATTATCTATCCCGTAAACCCGGCCATTATCATGGATGTCAAATTCCCCCGAAGTTTTTCGGAACAACAAATCAGATAAGCTCATCACAAAATAGCTAACAACATCTACTATGAAAAAAATCAATTATAAAAATAATTGTATGGGGAAGCTATGGAATTTTTTCAGGTTCTCGCTACTTTTTTTAGCGGTTCTTTTCCCCACATTATCGGCTAACGCAACAACAGAGGATACCAAACTAAACCTATCGTTAAAAAATGCCAATCTCCCGACAATTTTAAAGGAAATCAAAAATCAGACAAAATATGATTTCATGTATAATCCCAAAGAGATTGATGTCAACAAAACGATTTCCGTGAACGTGAAAAACGTCTCTCTGGATTCCGCTTTAAAAGTATGTCTCTCTCCTTTCGGGTTAACTTACACGATGAAAGATAAAATCATCATTTTGAAAAAAATGGAAGAAAAAGTCATCATCGGGAGCACACAACACGTTGTAGCCGGAATCGTGAAAGACAAGCAAGGAATGTCCTTGCCCGGGGTTGCCGTAATCCTGAAAGGAACCACGTTAGGAACGGTTACCGATCCCAATGGACGGTTTAAAATCAATATTCCACAAGGAAAGAATATATTAGGCTTCACTTTTATCGGGATGAAGCCTGTGCAACGTGAAGTAGAAGGAGAACAAAACCTCTCGATCACGCTGGAAGAAGATATTGCCGAACTGGATGAGGTGGTTGTTACCGGTATGGAAACGATCAAGAAAGACCACATGACAGGTAGTGCTTCCGTAATTACGGCAAAAGATTTACGCACGCAAGGAATCAACTCGATTGACCGGATTCTGGAAGGAACCATCGCCGGACTCAACAGTACAACCTTATCGGGAGCTCCCGGCACCCGGGCAAAAATTACCATCCGGGGTGAAAATAATCTGACGGGCCGCACGGAACCTCTCTGGATCGTGGACGGACTTCCGCTCATGAGCGGGGTTCCGGAAAACAATACCGGAGATTACGCCGGTACGATCATGCAGGACGGAGTCGGTAACATCATGCCGGAAGATATTGAATCCGTAACTATACTAAAAGATGCTTCCGCAGCCGCTATCTACGGGGCAAAAGCAGCGAACGGAGTTATCGTTATCACCACGAAGAAGGGGTTCCGTTCAAAAACACAATTCAATTATACCGGTAATTACAGCCTGGCCGAAGCACCCAGCCTGCACATGGATTTCATGAATTCCCGGGAGAAATTACAATACGAGCAAGATATTCTGAAGACTTTCGGACTAAGTTTTTCCAACTGGACCGGACGAGGCGGGTATCTTTACAAACAATTGTTGGAAGGTTATATCACGCAGGACAAATACGATACGGAAATCAACCGCCTGAAAAACACGAACACGGACTGGTTTAACGTGTTATTCCGCACGGCACAATCCCACTCTCACAATATCAGTATTCGAGGTGGTTCCGACGAGATGACGTATTACACTTCCGTCAACTTTCAAGAGAAAAACGGAATACTGCTTTCAAACAAATACACGAATGCCGGGATCTTGATGAAGCTAGATTATCGCCCGATCAAGAATTTGATCCTTGCCCTTGATTTATCTGCCAATATCCGAAAGAACAGGGATCACGCTTCAGCCGTAGACCCGTTCACGTATGCAGTCTTTGCCAATCCTTACGAACGTCCTTACGATGAAAACGGGAATTATGCCGCCGATTTGAGCTATCTCGGCACGAACTACACGGAAATGACTGCCTCCGGGTATAAATACGATTCGTTTAATATTCTTCGAGAATTGAAAGAGACCAAGAAATCGGATGACGGACTGGATGCCAGTTTGACTTTTAATATTCGTTATGACATCATCCCGGGACTTGCTATTTCATCCATCATCCGAAAAGGAGCCAGTTATAACACAACGACCACCGAGATCGAGGCCGGAACGTACACTTCCTATAACAAAGAAACATTTGCCAAGCAAATATACAAAGATGTTCTTCCAAGTGAATTCAACAACGGAGAACTATCCGAATCTTCGGGTAAAAACTTCAACTGGTCTATCCGAAACCAGATAGATTATTCCTTCACGATCAAGAAAGATCATTTATTCAGCATTCTAATCGCTAACGAGGTCACATCTAAAAAGTTCAATAATTCCGGCTACACTTCTCCCATGTTTTACGGGGATTATCGCATCACGGGCGTTCCGGACTTGGGGAATGACGTTTCTTACGAAACATTACGGGCTCAAATCGGAAATATGTTTAATACTTCAACAGGGCAGGATCGTACCGTATCCTTCCTCGGAACCTTCCGTTACGGGTATAAAGACCGGTATATCCTGAATTTCAACTACCGGGCGGACGGAGCAGATGCTATCGGAGACGCCAACCGATTCACCCCACTATGGTCCATCGGATTGCGATATAACCTACATCATGAAAAATTCTTCAAAAATGATATCATCACGGAACTATCCCTTCGCGGGTCGTACGGTTATACCGGAAATATAGACCGGACGGCTTACCCGTTCTCCACGATCACGCTAGGTAGTGATGCTTACGAGGGGAACCGATTCGCAACCAAATTTACCTATCCGAACCCTTCCGTGGGTTGGGAAAAGAAAAAAGACCGGAATCTCGGTGTCGACATCGGTTTCTTTAAAGGCAGAATCAATTTCACCATGGATTATTATAATAACCGGACGGAAGATATTCTGGAAAACTTAAGCATTCCTATTTCCACGGGTAGATCGAGTGTAAAAGCCAACGGGGGAACCGTAGAAAACAGCGGTATCGAGTTCTTCCTCAATATCAGATGGATCAACCGGACAAACCTGACATTCAGCACGTCGGCAAACGTGGCCAGAAATAAAAATGTCATCATCCGTTCAGAACATGATTATGATTCCTACGCGTCTGCCATTCGTTCCAGTATTCTAAAGGGAGGTGTCGTTAACGTGATCGGGAAAGAAACCGGTTCTATCTACGGTTGGAAGATTGCAGGAGTAGACCCTTTGTCAGGGAATCCCCAATATTACTTGACCCCGGAAGGGAAACGGGCCTACGCTCAATTACTCGACAATTGGGATAATTTATCCGAATCCAGCAAACAGACTTACCTGAATAGCGGTGCCGTTACATCCCTGGATGCCGTACCGGATTATGTGGCCTATGACCGGGAAGCAGGTATGTACCCAGACTATTTCAGACCCTCCATGCAATATCTAGGACGTTCCAACCCGAAGTACGTGGGTGGTTTCAATACCTATTTCCGTTACAAGAATCTGGAATTCTCCACTCAATGGAGTTACAAGGTGGGACATATCATCCAATCATTTAACGATCTTCAGAATGCTCCGAATAACTGGGGTAATGCAAGTCAAGCCGCTATCGGGTATGCCAGTGACTTGAGCGTGTCGGGAACCAACCGAGAACGACGTTACCTGAATTTCTGGAAAACAAGAGGAGACATGACCGATATCGCTCGCTTTGTCTCTTCCGGTAACGATTATTGGGCAGGTGTTCACACTTCAACCAAGTACGAAAAGGGGGATTACCTGCGTTTGTCTAATATCGCCATCAGCTACCGTCTACCTTCGGAAGTGGCACAACGTTTCGGGATGAAAAACATGTCGCTTTCCCTTAACGCATACAATTTATTAACTTTTACCAAGTATAAAGGGTTGGATGTCGGTACATCAGGGGCATTCTCTTACCCGACATCAAGAGAATACAATATCAAACTATCCGTAGGATTCTAAAAAATCAACGATATGAAAAAGTTATATATATTAATCGCCTTGACAAGTTTGTTCTTCGTCCAAAGTTGTGACAAGTTTTTGGACTTGAAACCGGAGAATATACAAGTAGTCAGCACGGTAGAAGATTATCGCGACTTGTTGGCAAGTTACATGAGACTATTGAAAACCGTGGATGGTAGTCAAAAACCGGTACTAGGAGGCTATTTCCTATATCCTCAATTCAACGTGGGATCAATATTCGCCTATCGTTCCGGGGAACTCACCATTAACAAAAACTCAAGTTCTTATTATGACGCCTCCCTTGGAGAATATAAACAGAGCGCCGTGAATCTGATGAGCTGGATGGGAAACGCCGACGGTTGCTGGACCAGATATTACTCTTTTCTTGGCCCGATCAACATGATCATATCAGGGATCATGACAGCCGAAGGGGATGATGAACGTCTGCGGGATTACGTGAAGGGAGAGGCCTTGGTATGGAGGGCTTATTCTTACTTTAAATTACTCCAATATTTCTCTCCTTATAAACAAAACGAATATGGAGTTCCCGTATATTTAAAACCATACGAGGATCCGGGCAACGCCATGCCCAAACGTGAGACACAAACGAATGTTTACAAACAAATCCTTACGGATTGCCAAGAAGCTCTCGACTTAATGGAACGTACCCCTTCCACGACATGGAACTGCGCTTACGAACCCCGTTTTCTTCACGGGATGCTTGCCAGCATCTATTGCTACAAAGCCATGTCGGCAGTTGCCGAAGAAAATGATTGGCAAAACGCAATCAACCACGCGGACAAAGCGATGACCGGACGTACTTTCGTTCGTGATCAGGCAACATACGATGCCATATTTGACTCTCCAGCATTACAAGCATTCACGAATGACGAGTTTTATCTCCGTATGGTAGATGGCTTCAACGGCCAAATTGCAGACTTTTCATCAACATATTATCAAACATACTCCACATCCCAAGCAAATCCGGGACCGGAACCCGAATTTTATATCCTGTATAAAGATGATGATGTAAGAAAAAACACTTTCTTCAGGACAAAAACAGACGGTACTCTTGTATACGACAAGTACAATCTTTCCGCAGGGCCATATGCAGCATGGGGGCTTGCAAATGGAGGTATAGTCATGCTATTCCGAGCAGCAGAGACTCAACTCATTAAAGCGGAAGCCCTGTATAGATTAGGAAAAATGACAGAGGCCAAAGAAGCTCTAAACGAATTCAAACAAGGACGTTATCTTGATATTGAAGGTTCTTACACGGAATCCGACCTGTTGAACGAAATTCTGAAAGAACGAAAACTAGAGTTTTATCACGAACAAGACATATGGTGGTTGGATATGAAACGTACCGGGACACGGATGGAAAGAGTTATTAACGGAACACTGTATGTACTTGAACCGGACGACTATCGGTATTGTTTCCCCATCCCACAAAGCGAAATGAAGGTGAACAAGAACATGGTTCAAAATCCGGGTTGGGAAGAGATCAGTCTTTAACTTCTAAATAAAAAAAACATGAAAAGAATTCTATACACTCTCGTGGCAATCTTTATCGGATGCATCATATCCTGTACCCCGGATAAAGACGAAGTTCTGGAAATGGGACTGGTTGACATGGATCACATCAAAGATATAAAACTACGCACCAGTCACTACCAATTATTGGCAAACGGGAAAGCACAACTTGAGTTCAACCCGTTACTCACGACAAAAGACGGTTTTACCGTACAAGACAGCCGGGTAGATCATTCCCAAATAGAGTATTACACCTCAACGGGTGAAACTCTACCCAAAGTATTTTCGACTTCCGACAAATCCCTGATCGGGAAAGAAATCAACGTGCACGCAAAAATCAAAGGAGCCGATCTCACCTCAAACACGGTAACATTCACGATCAGTGACCCATCCGTTTCAGACACTTACACGGAGATCACGATCCCGGTAATATTCCATTTGATTCAATCCAACCAGGATATAGCAGGATATGGTGGCGAAATCCCCATGGAAAGGATTCACCTGCTTATAGACAAAATAAATAATACGTTCTCTGGAAATGTCAGTACAAATGCCATGGGAGTCGACACTAAAATTCGTTTCAAAGCCGCTGTTTATGATCCTTACAAGAACAAATTACAGGAACCGGGCATCAACCGGATTTACGTGGAAAAGGTTACCGATGCTGCAAAAGATCAATACAAAACCTTTATTAAAGATCAAAAAGCATTATGGCCATACGACAAGTATTTAAACGTGTGGCTGATTTCGGATCGGGAAAATGAATATGACAAATTCTTTTATACTATTTCCAGAACGTGTATTCCTAGGTATATCGCCACCGAGGCAGATCCGGCAAAAATCCCGGAAGGATTAACTTTATCTTCTTTACCAGAAAACTGGACCCCGGTTCCCAACGAAGTCGGAATCCTGTATAAACTGCAATCAATACAGACGATGGTACGTTCTTTCGGGGAAAAGAATGAAAACGAACTGGTAAACGGCTTCGGTTATTATCTGGGATTACTCCCGACATGGGGTGCTTCAAGTAGTGCCAAACCTCAGGATTATTGTTCAGACACGCATAAATATTACGGAAATGACAATGAAGGATACAACAAAAACCAAACAGCATACAAGCTTGTCGGGGATTGCTTCTTCCTGGCAGAGAATATCATGGATGATCCTGTCGGGGTTCACCGTTCCGTCAGCCAGCAACAGGCTCAAAGAATGCGTTGGATTTTGAATAACAGCCCGGAACGTTCGGCATGGAAATCCGACTATGCTTTCACAGGACGATAAGATGTTCAACTATAAATAATAAATCATGAAAAAAATTGTATTATCATTTGTATGTGTACTCGTGGCTTGCGTGGCAAGCCACGCACAAGGAGTAAAATTTGAATCGGGCACGTGGAATGAAATCC
>OGIE01000829.1_pt1 | contig 45454 bp, 39 predicted proteins | sample 1571581 | NCBI WGS metagenome assembly OGIE01 (sample SAMEA2582021, study PRJEB24529) | metagenome | biome: Human gut stool | place: China | collected 2011 | reverse complement strand
ATTATCGAAAAACAACAATGGTTCTTCCTCGGGAATAACCGACACGTTGATATTTTTCACGTCAACACCATCCTCGTTCGTTACCTTCAAGGCAAGAGTGTACACGTTTATATCTTCTTCCTTAAACATATAAACAGAATCATGCGATACGACCCTTCCGCCATAACTCCATTCAAACGTGGTCGTTTCATCCGTGTATTCCGTTTCAGCAGCAATCTCTCTCTCTATGCCACAATAAGCGACCGCAGCCGTTTCCAACTTAATTTGCGGGCTAAGCCGATCAACTACCGTCACTTTTACTTGTTTCTCCACGCTCCCGTTATCTGCATCCAAACGGAAATTGACAAAACACTCGCCCAAAGTTTCCCCCTTGAAATAATACACCGTATCATCCGCCACGATCTTCCCCTCCTGCTTCCAAGCATACACCGGATTTAGCGCATCTTTCACGTGAACACAAAGGGCAACCTCTTTCCCGATTCTCACGTTATACTCCCCCGTTTCAGAATTAAATACGAAATCAGGATTACCCACGTCAATCTTTTCATCGTCATCATCACAAGCCATAAAAGCCCCGACAAAAAGCATCATCAATAATACAAACTTTAATTGAACATCTTTTCTCATAATCATACATTAAAATTATCTATCATATTGCAAAGAATTTGTTGTAAACACGATATGCGCAGGAATATCTCCGGTCTGCACACTCCACTTCTTCTTTCCTCTCGGAGTAAAACAATAAAGGGTACCCGGGGTAACATAATCCCCAGCATCCCCAACCAAAATCTCTCCATTTTCAGGATTTACCGCTAAAGCATAAGGAGTCACTATCAACTTATCTGTCCCGTCTTTGATAAAACTGCGACTCACGACACGCCTCATTTTCGTGTCGTAAATCGTGTAGTTAATTGTCCATTTTCCCGTGATCTTACTATATTCCGTGCTATACGAGTAGAGAGAATCCCCACAAAGATATAGCTCACTGGCAGGAAAATTCAACGTACCCGCCACCATATCCGTCTTGGAATTAATCACGTAGGTATTTGAATGTACATCATAATAATCCCCCCGGGAAGTCACGTAAATCAACCCGTCCCGATCAACCCGCATCCGATGAAGGTTAATTGCAACCGTAATCTTTTTTATCTCCTCGAACGTTTCCAAATCAATCACGGATACAGTATTATCATAATTGGGTACCCTATACCCACCCGAATTTGCCACGTACAATTTATTTCCGACAATTACCATCTCCTCCGGCTGATACCCCACGGTACATGAACCCACTACCTGCAAAGTTGCCGTATCAATTTTCACCACTTCACCCAAACGTGCATTTGGATCTATCAACACCGGGCCCGCATACGAACTGACATAAGCATAGCCATCCTTGAAAACGATATACCGACAATTCGTCACCGTTATTTTGGAGATTTCTTTCGCCGTGTTCACATCCATAACCTCGATCAAATGCGAACAATTAATCACGGCATACAACTTGCTTCCGTATATCTGGATATCATTGCCCACGTCGCCTAACTCTTTCACCACATTTGGATTACGTTCAGGAAATATATTCTTGTGATATTCTCCCGAAGCATAATCAAAATAATCCAACGAAGCTTTATTACTTCCCATATTTCCTTCGTTCAACAAGAAAAAACCCTTCACGGGACCAAGTACCGAATCACTTGGAGTAACTTTAGTCACCACTGACGGGATAATTTCATCATCATCATCTCGACAAGAAAAAATCAACAACATTCCCAACAGGAACATGAACATCCAAAATCCTTTCTTATTCATATCTACACCATTATTTAATTAGATAACTTATACTACACTATCTCAGATTGCCACATTAATGATAAACTTCACATTCGTCCCCGGCATCGGGTAACATTGTACGACCTCATACTGTTGATTGAAAATATTGTTCAATTCGACGGTCAACCGGATTCCCACACGTTTCCATGAAAGATTTTTTGACAGGGAAAAATCACTTGTGTACCATTCTTTCGCCCTGTTTTCCGGGATATTCGCACTCGCCTCGTAACGTTCTCCCGTGTAAATAAAACTATAATTCAAGAACCAACTCTTGTATGTTCCGTTTAATATTAAAGAACCGCTATGCCAAGGGATATAAGGAATTTGATCCCCGTAAAAAGGGCTCTCTTTTTTCGTGAAATCTTGGGCTTTCTGGTACGTATAACTTACTCGGGTATCAAACAACCAATCTTGCCCGAATCGCCAGCTTCCCTGCAAAGCGACATCAACACCCCGAATTTCAACCTCTCCCAAATTCACCATTGTCCAACGGAACTGGTTAGAAGTCGGCATAGCGATAATTTTATCCGACACCTCATTATAATACGCATCTGCCTGCAACTCGAAACGTTTCAAGCATCTTTTATCAAACACCCGGACATACGTTACTCCCACGTTATATTGATTGGTATACTCCGGCTTCAAATATATATTCCCGATAAACGTGTAATACAAATCATTCAACGTAGGCATCCGGAAAATCCTTTTATAAAAGGCCCGCACGTTGAAATCCCCCGTCTGGAAAGGTTGCCATGAAGCCACCAGTGTTGGAGTATACTCCTGCATATCATCCGCAGCACCATTTTCTACTTTAGTACGTTCATGCACAAAAGTACCCAATAAATTTGCCTGCAATTTAAATCTTTCAAAATGCAATGCGGAGGCAACCGCGACCAATGTTGTATAACGCTTTGGATAACCAAAATTCACAAGGTCCGCATTCAACTTATTCCATTGAAAATCCACTGAAACATTTATATTCCAAAAAGGAAAAAGAGTGAACATATTCGCTGAAGAAAAATAAACCTCATGCTGGCGAAAATGATTATTCACGTACATCGTACTCACATCCAAACGCGGGTCAGAAAGATAATGCAAATAGTCATAAGCATATTTCCCATTTATCAACAAACTATAAAAACCGAGGTGCTTCTGGAAAGAGCCTTGTAGAAAAAAGTTCGTATCCCATTGCCGATCTTGATGTTTAAACTTCCCGGGTTCTTCCCGTACCGATGCCCCGGGATAACCTCTCTCCGAATCATAAAAATATATCTTTGCTTTCCAATCTCCATTAATTATCCTTCCAAACATCCCGTATTCCGCACGCAAAGCATACACGTCTCCATTCCGGCGAATTTCTGTAGTATCGTATCCGTTTTTCTTCCGATAACTAAATTTATACTTCCCGGTAGTATACATATACTCGGAACTAAAAGAAGCATTTATTCGTTCTGACAACCGCCCCTCCCACAAAAGAGCTGGATTTAACAAACCAAAAGATCCAGTCTTAAAGGTGAATTTGCCATTATGCTTCTTATTCCCGATAAATTGCGGAATACGAGTCGTCATATAAATAGAACCTGCAGAACCAAAATCTTTTGCCGATTGGAAAATAGCACTTCGTTGCCCGTTATAGAGTGTTATCGCTTCCATGTTATCCAAAGAAAAACGCCCTAGATCCACCGTCCCATTTTGTGCATTTCCTAATTCAATACCATCATAAAAAACCCCCACATGCTGTGTCCCCATTGCCCGGATATTCACTGTTTTCAATCCGCCTATACCACCATAATCTTTAATTTGTACCCCGGAAAAATAACGCAAGGCATCCGCAACAGAATGAACACTTAATTTTTCTAACACCTTTCCTTCCATGATCTGCACAGGTATCACTTCTTTACGAACTCGCGGAGCAGACACGTCCACCTCGTCAATATGATACATCTTGGTCGAATCCACGTTCTGTGCCCTCAAGAAATTGCCGCTCTTGAAGCAGAGCAAAATCAATACACCTAATGTTATAAACTTCATTCTTCACTGTTATTAAAAAACATAACAGCTTTCCAGTACCCTAATAGATACAAATAGCTACAATTATCTATCGCAACAATAATATGATAAAAATAATACCTGCATCCAAGCTCTAGTCCCAGAAAGCTTTAGATCAATGAAATTGGCAGGTCTTCTGACTTACTCCATCTTTAAACGCCCTTCCCATTTCATGTCGAAACAGTGGATGTGAGTCGTGTTCAAAGATTTTAGCGGAGTTTACAGCAGCGGGTCTGTTCAGGATTCACACCTGATTCCCTTTTCACCACACGCCCGAAACGAGGTGTGACACCAAAATCGCCACAAAAATATATAAAAAACAAATGTTAGCTAGATTTAAAAGCTTTTATTTTGACTTTTTACAATATTTATCATTTAGCAACAAATAAAACATTAGAAACACTATCATAATCAACATTATAAGAGAACCATTAAAAAACGAACCCTAAAAGTTTTTATCTAACATTCAGGGTTCACTCCAGCTAATGGTTACTCCTAAGGTTTCTATGAGTTTACAAATGCTAACGTGACACATGTCGTCACGATCGAGAAAATACATCCGGAAATTCTCGTGAACCGCCCAAACTAAGTGAAACACAGAATACAACCGTGGATTTTCCCCGAAATGCAACTGTCAACAAACTCATTATTTACGTTTTTGCCAAAATATCGACGGCAAAGATATTTCCGACTCGGTATGCTTAAGAAAACAAGAGTAAACAAGGTTGATAAATAAAACAGGAGACCCATTGAATTTCATTCACAACAAAGATAATGTTTCCTTCCGCTTGTAAATAATTGTCAATAAATTAAGGGATAAAATTAGGAACTTTTTGTTCTATCAGCAATTGTTCGTTTAATAATATCAGTAATACGAAGTCATGGTATTTATCTCTTTAAAAAAAAGGACCTTGATTACTAAAGATTAAATTATCATTCCTTTACTTTGGAGATTACAGATTATTGCTTATTTTTGCGCATCGAAAAACGAAGATTTTTTGATACATGTTATGTGTTGATTTATAAATTATAATCACATGCAAGGGAATCAGGTGTAAATCCTGAACAGATCCACTGCTGTAAGTTTCATATAACTTTTTGAATAATTAAATCCACTGTTCTTGATTTCAAGTATGGGAAGGAGATTCAAAAGGGAAACAAGTCAGAAGACCTGCTACACATACATATATATTTAACGTTCAAGGGGAAGGAGAACGTAAATGCCATACATTCTTTAGGAATCAAGCCTTTTCATTCAACCTATCCCTTTATTAAATTGAAAGAAACAATGCACTTAAAAAGATTATTTTATCTTTTAATGGCCTTATGCCTCTGTATGTCATTCTCATCATGCGACAAGCGAGGAATGCCTTATCCTGAAGGGATCATGGGAGACGGAGAGATTGAAGCTATTATTGTAAATGAGGGAGGAATTAACTCAAATGCCGGATGTATATCTTTAATATACAGAGATAGTACCGTTATCGTAGATGTCTTCCAAGACGTTAATCACCGTCCGTTGGGAGATGTGGCTCAATCCATCACGATGATCAACGGAAAATATTTCGTGGCCTTGGATAATTCGAAAAAGGTTGAGGTTATTGACCCGGTAACATTCAAATCATTAGGTACGATCCTTTACTCACAAGCAGGCAGTCCGCGCCAAATCGTTCCCATCTCAGAGACAGAAGCAGTCGTATCCGATCTAAGACAACAATTAGTACGTATACGAACAGTTCCACCTTATGGCTCACCACTGGAATATATCTCTGTTCCACGCTGGATTGAATATTTAGTATCCGTAGAAAACAAAGTGTTCGGAATGACACAGGGAGGACTTTACGTGTTCGATGCCGACAATATTAACAAAGAATTTGCCCGAGTTATCAAAGATATATATAACGAAGAAGACACGAAAACCTGCCAAATGTTGGTAGACAAAAATGGAATGATTTGGGGATTAATGAACCAGAAAAGAGGAGGGAGCGTGACAGGAATCACGTTGAAATGCGTGGACCCGAAACGAGAAAAAGTGGTAAAATCCCATACCCTACCTATCGAAAATCCGAATTCACAAATACCCGGAGAAATTATCGGTTACATCAATTATAACCGGACAGACATTGATCCCACCGGCACGTGGATATACTTCAACGTGAAAACTCGTTCGATAGAAGAAAATGACAAAGGGGAAAAAGAACAACAAAGCGTATACCGGATGAACGTGGAAACGGGTACATTCGAATTTTACCAGAATCTCCCGGGAGTAAGTATGATGTACGGATTCGCGGTAAGCCCCGAAGGAGAAATATACCTATGCGACTGTTTAGACTACACTCGCCAAAGAGGATACATACGTCATTACTTAAGAGACGGAACAAAAATCAGTCACAGAGTGGGCGTTTACCCTAGCCAAATCTATTTCCCGAGAAACCGACAATAAACACAACCTATGCAAAAAAAAATAATCACAGGATTATGTATCTGTTTCACGTTAGGCAACGGGATACAGGCAAAAGCCCAGCATAAAGATTCTATTGCCATGTATGGGGTGATTGACACGGTACAAGTTGTTAGCCAACGTATCCAACATGCCAACGAAGCAAATGCCGGTGCAAAAGTAAGCCGTATAGACCCACAAATTATGCGAGAGAACAAAACCCGTTCATTAGCTGAACTGTTGACAGAACACACGGCTATCTATATCAAAAGTCTAGGGATGGGAGCTTTATCAACGGCCTCTTTTCGCGGGGCTAGCCCTTCTCAAACCCGGGTAAACTGGAATGGAATAAATATTACCCCACCCATGTCCGGAACGTTTGATTTCTCTCAAATCCCGGTATTCTTCACGGACAATATAAATCTCTACTACGGTGGCAGTCATGTGAAAAACGGGACAGGAGCAATCGGGGGAAGCGTAAATCTGTTTACAGACCCGGATTGGCGCAAAGGAGTAAGCGGGAAAATCCTAGGCGAATACGGCTCGTACGGCACGTACACGGCTGGCGCACAAGTTTGCTCGGGAGGGGAAAAATCAAATTTCAAAACTCGTTTATATTACCAACACTCTGACAATAATTACACTTACATAAATAAGATATTAACCAGCGAATCATTCCGTGAAAAACGTCAAGATGCAGACTACACCCAATGGTCAGCCATGCAGGAAGGGTACTTCCGCTTATCGCCTTACACCCGTCTGACGGCAGTAGCATGGTATCAAGAAGGAGAGCGAATGCTCCCTCCTGCCCTTGGAGTTGTGAATCAGGTCCATGAAAAACAACGGGAAACCAATTTTCGAGGCTACTCCGGCTTGGACTTCACCCGGGGCATACATGATTTACACGTGAAAGCAGCCTGGCAATTCTATCGACAAAAATATGACAAATGGTATGCCGGGGGAATGTTTGACCCGGAAGGCAACACGAACCAATCACAGACATGGCAAGCTGTTGTAGATTATACTTGTGCCCCATTGGAGCATCTTATTCTTGGAACAACTCTTACTTACTCCCACGACTTAATTCGAGTGAGCAGTTATATTGATATTGACTCTTCAAAATACACGCTAGGTGACGTGGATTATGATATACCGGAAGTAGAACCTCCGTTTCGCCATCATCGTAACGTTCTATCATGGCAAGCCTCCGCATCGTGGACCCCAGTGAAATGGATGATGGTAAACGGACAGTACATGTTCGAGCAAAATGATAATCGAGGCGTATCTACATGGTCGGCAGGAGTTGTTTTCTATCCTTGGATAAAAGACCTACAGGTAAAAGGAAGCATGGCTTATAATTATCGTTTCCCGAGCATGAATGATCTCTACTGGCGACCGGGAGGCAATCCGGAGGTAAAACCGGAAAAAGGATTCTCGTACGATGCTTCCGTTGCCTATCAAAAATATATATATCGAGGATTATCATTAGATACCGAAATTTCAGGTTATTTGATGTATATTGATAATTGGATACTATGGCTACCCAAAGACGGTAACCAATGGGTATGGACCCCACAAAACCATCGTAACGTACGTTCGGAAGGAGTGGAATTGTATGGGAAACTGACCTACGAGATCGGAGATTTGAAAGTGAACGCCTCCGGCAATTACAGTTGGTCACAATCCAGAACCCGCAAAAAGCAACACGAGGATGACGGTTCATACATGAAACAAATTCCCTACGTGCCGCGCTTCAAATGGAATATCAGAATGGCTGCCGATTACCGGGGAGCCTTTCTCTCGTGGCAAGTAACCTATATCGGACGCCGATTTATCACCACCGATCAAGAATATGCCACCGATCCCTATTCGGTACATAACTTATTGGCGGGGTATCGCTATAAATTCCATAACGGAACGAGTCTAACTCCCCAAGTACGGGTGGATAACTTAATGGATACGTATTACGAATCCACGCAATATTACCCGATGCCTTTACGCAACTGCCTGTTTTCTTTAATGTTTGAATTTTAAGTAACAACCTATAGTAAATTTAACAATGAAAATCATGAAAAAGTATTCTTTAATTTTTTTATTTTTAGTAGGCTTCATTGCCTTATTTAGTGCATGTAACGATGACGATAAGTATATTCCCACTCCTCCCGTGGTATCAATCGAAAGTTTAAGCGGAGTTTTCGCCATGCCTCAAGAAGATTCAATCATTTTAAAAGCCAAAGTGGAAAGCCCGCTGGAAACGACATTACGTTGGTCTGTAAACGGTGAAGAAACATCAACAGATTCTATCTATACATTCAAAATGAATGATCTTGGAAATTACGAGGTAAAATTAACCGCCACGAATGCTGATGGAGAGGTTTCTGCAACAACACCGGTAGAAGTGTACGGCAAATATAAATACGGAACATTTATTCTTAATGAGGGAGCTTCTTTAAGAGGAGATATTGCAAGTAAACTATCATTTATCAGCCCGAAAGGTATTTTTACCGACTCCGTTTATCAAAAAGAAAATAACGGGGAAATGCTAAAACTACTCTCTCAAGACTTGTTCATTTCCAATAACAAAATGTATTTTATCTCCCAAAGAAATACATTAACAGTCGTTAATGCCGAAACTTTGAAAAAAGAAATCATATACGAAGACGAAATTAAAGATCTAGTAGCTCCGACACATCTAGTCGTGCTTGATGACAATATATACATCCGCGATAATAAAGGTATTTATTTATTCAAGCTTTCAGACAAAAGTCTAACCTTCATAGAAGGATCAAATGGTGCCAGAAAAAACACGATGGCATTGGTAGACGGAAAAGTATTCGTATCCAAAGGAAAGAGTGTTGTTGTCATCGAGAAAGGAAAAGAAGAAATTTCTCACACGATAGACTTCGAAGGGAATGTATCGGGAATTATCAAATCAGCAGATAAAAATTTATGGGTATCTGATGCTTCCGGCAAAATTTCCAAAATGAATGTAAAAGATTACTCCATTTCCCAGACCAATGAACTACCGACAGAAGCAGCCAAATTATTAACAGCCTCGTACGCTGCAGCTCCCAGTATTTCGGCAAAAGGCGATACATTATACATAAGTGCTTTACAATCTAAAATTTACCGTCACATTTTTAGTAAAAATCAAACAGACTTCATGGTTGATGCCAAAGAAATGGTTGAGAATGTTAATATCGTTTATAATACTGTTTCCGTAAACCCGATTAATGGTGATGTTATTTTAAATTCAATTAAAGGATACGGAGAGAATATTGCAGTGAATAATATCAGTATATTTGATTTTAGTGGAAGTGAACCTACATTAAAAGCCAACTATGAAAACTATTTAAGATACCCTGCAGGTACATTCTTCACATACAATTTTGAGTAATGGACATGAAAAGGAATTTACTTTACGCGTTAACTATATTAATTTTTGCCACAACGAATATATCTTGTAGTGATGATGATAACGGAGACAACGAGCCTAAGCTCGTTGTCCCCGAAGTTTCTGTTCAAAACTTAAGCTTGAAAAATACTATTTTACCAGCACAAAAAATTAAATTAAGAGCTAATATCATCAACAAAACACAAGCTGACATCCAGTGGTTTACAAATGGAGTCGAAATCTCGAAAGACTCTATATACGAATTTTCATCCACAACCGAGTTTTTTTTCAACATCAAGGTCTCTGCCTCCAATATCCTTGGAAAAACATCTGATAGTTTGAAAATCAAAGTAATAGATGGTTTCAAAATCTCTGACATCAAAAATTGGACAGGCGAGGGGGAAAATCAATCTGTCATGGCAATACAATGGATTTCCAGGGACGTGAAAGATTTGTTGAACCCTAAAGATGAGGAGATTTTTTTCTTGGCTTGGGGATATAAATGGAAAAACACCGACGAACGTACAGGGTATGACATGATCGAAGCCATCGCAAAAAAAGATCCCCGATTATTTGTCCTTATCATGCCAGACGGAAACCAAGGAATGGTTATTAAAGGATTCGGATATGATGGAAACGGAGATGGAAAAATCGAGATAAAAAGCCAAGATTCCGACACAAAGAACGGACTTCACCTGACTGAAACGGATTTCAAGAATGGTATATATCAACAAAAAAATGAATACGACAACATTGATGGTTTTGAAATCCTTTCCGAAGGAGATTACTGGATCGGAGGATGGCACGAGGCGTACACGTCTTACTGGTTGGGATATGGAGAAGCTGTATTAGAAGCGGAAGAATACGAATATTCTAATTTTTACGTCAATAATCGTTTCTTGGAAAACAAAAGTTGGGATGCTTGGACCTTTTCCCCGATCAATTCGACGGAAACCAACACGACTCCAAGACCAGAATTACTGAAAGCGGCACCCAATAATTAAAAAAGTAGCCATCAAGTTTCTATACACGAACAAATAATAGATACTGATAGAAACTATGGATTATAGAATTTTACCAGCAAAAAGTTTGACACTACAAACGCCAGCAATTAAAGGTGTGCCTGAAATACTCGACACACCTTCTTTCTTTGTTTATCTGTAACAAAAAATATCTTTACACCGGAGGAGATTAATTTTCAGCCATATTGAAAAAAAGCAGACCGATCGAAAAGATTTTCAATCGGTCTGTGGAAAAACATATCTTGCTTTTTAAAACCTCATTTCCCTTTAAACATTAATTTACCTTCTTCACCGCAATTAGTCTAAAACGTAATGATTTATCCCGATCAGCCATTTGATCTGACGGGTAAACATCCGTATCCTTCAAACTATCTAACCCTCGACCGAACTGGTAAGTATAAGCTCTCTTGTCTCCACCATCCAATTTAGAAATTGTTGTTACAGCATCAGATGTCCAATATTGAAAGAAATCATAAATCGGGTGTTCATCCAATTTTCCTTCCTTCGAGGCTTTCTCTATTATCTGCCATCCGGCAATGGAAGGAAGGGTCCAATACCAGTCTGTATAACTTGGAGCTGCATCCAGATCAGGGAACTCAGTAGTACTCATCAATTGCTCCGGGGTCAAACTTGGAGCCATTGAAGGATTACCATAAAACATCATGGAATAAACCATGGCACTCCCTCCATTATTCGTTCCAAAAGGCAGATATCTTTGAGCCATTTGCCAATGCTGATGGCCATCCGGATCATTCTTATCTATCAGATGAAAAGCATTACGATATCCATCGCTATGATTAAAATCCAACACCTCACCCTTGAATCCCCATGGCATTGCTTCCCGATCTATTTTATCAATTAACACATTCACGGGAGAATGCCCGAATATCTCCTCGATATATTCACCACTAGCAGTATATTGAATAGGTGCGTACTGTGTCACCGTTATCGTTTTGGTGTCTATCACGGTCCCGTTTTTCTTAATAGTCAAGGTCACCTCACAGGTTCTATCCTGGAAAATATATGTATCTGGTACTAAAGGTTGCGCATATAGCCACAACTTACCATCATAAAGATCATTACCCGATACGGTTCCTGCAACAGATTGCCACTGAGGACTTCCATAACTCCTACCATATATCCACAAAAAGGGAGTATCACCTTCGCGCCCACTAATACTCCACTCCACGTCATCTCCTGCCGCAACTTCTATCGGAAAATATTCACCACTGGCATTTAGATTGACATCACCCGTGACAAAAGAAGCCATTCCTAAATCACTCACGACACGCCAACTTATAGCATCCGGATTCGTCTCCAAAGCCCCATCTTTAATTTCACCCCCCTCTGTTACAGCGTCTCCCGTTAAAGTTAGAGTTATCTGATAATACGTGTTGCGCACGACATTGAAATCAAATCTCTCTTTATTCCTGTCATCCCCGATAAAAAAACGGAAATTAACCTTACCGGTAAAAGCCACGCTGCCATCATCATTCAAACGCAAGTAATTAGCCGCAACATTCAAATAGGAACAAGTTGCAGTCGCCCGTGTAATCCCTTCTAAATCTTTTTGCCCTACCCCGTCCGGACGTTTATATCTTTCATCATCCTTCACGGCTCCAAATTCCACACCGTGAAGATTCTCAAAAAGGAATAAAGGAGCCACATGATCATCACCATAATTACCCTCAATATAATGGTCCCCAGTCTCTTCCCATAGATTTGAGAAAGTTGCTCCCTGATTCTGTATCGTTGTCGCATTTGCCACCGATCCCCAATCAAGTTGCGCCCCTTCTTTAAACTCTCCCCGAGCCACGATATCCACCTCCGTACCATTATTGTTCGCCCCGATGAAACAAGCCGAGGGAACCTGATGCAAACTTATACCTGTCGGTGTAATAATTACATTATCTCTTAATCCACGTCCATCAATAGCTACCGTTATCATAGCTACCGTACGTTCAAGCTTTGCGGTCAGAGTTTTTCCCGCCTCTTCGGATTCCGAGTGTGTATGCTCCTCTCCTTCATCATCTGCTTTAGCAAACATCATACACCCACTGGGAATTCCCGGTAACGACGGGCTGGATTCCTGTTTTAGAGTTTTCAACTCCCGAACATTATCAATCCCGGTAATTTCTCGACCATAATTAGCAACAATATAAATCACTTTCGAATCTAATCCCATCTGCGTGGTGTAATCTTTCGAGAAATGAATCATAATCTGGTCATCCCCGAACCTCACGTCCGGGTCCCCTTCTTGAGTTCCGGTAAAATAAAAAGCTTCAAGAATCGCGTCATCACCTTCTCCATTCGCAATAATCACGTTAATATCCCTGATCTTATCAAAGTCCGTTGCACCCGCACGGCTCACCTGGTTTGACATCATGGGTTCCGGTAGTACAACCCGTAAAAACACACTTCCTTTATCGGGCGAAATCGTATCTAACACGTCCTGTTGACAAGCTCCCAGTAACAGAATTCCTACCAGAATCATGGAATATACTGTCTTTTGCATTTTTTGTAAAAATAACGAACTCATACACTACGATTTAAAATTCCGGTTTAACTTGTTCAATATACCACTCCGGCACGCTCACTTCAATACCAACTGATTTGAATTCAATCCGGATAGGAATCAGTACTTCATTTTTTACCACGTCAATGACAGGATTGGCTGTTAAAAATTCAGCTAAATTTATTTTGGCCAAATCGTTCCCATTGACGTCTCGCACGCATACGTCAACCGCTTCATGATTCGTGTGACGCATTATATTGGTGTAGGCATTCAACTGCCCTTCATCATATTCAGATTTGAGTACGTAAGTCGTCGGTTCTCCTCCCGCCCGGTTCTCGAAATTCGTGTAGGGCGAAAGACCACACAACTCTATTGTCGGTCGTATTCCACCTCCGGGAACCCCGACTACTTCCACAGACACCTTATAGTGGGAACTCGTGAAAACAAGCGTCTGATTTTGATCTTCTTCCGTCACGATTAATTCCAGGGAAGCATAATAAAGAGAATCATTACCGGAGATCGTCTCCTTTTTAAAATATTCCGGTGCGGCGCAATACATCTTGTCACAATCACCGCAAGCCAAATCATTCACCTGACACTTCATCAGGTTACCGAAACAGATTACACGATAGATCGCCGGGGACAATTCCGGCACTATCACCAAACGCCGGGCAATCTCTTCTTTGGTTAGTTCTTTCGTGGTTACAAGTTGTTCATTCTGGTCAAAAACATACATGACAACATTCTCGATCTTTTCATTAAAAATCTCGGTAGTTCCATCACCCTTGTAGCTTAATGTCAAGACATTCCGACTAAATACCTCACAGTCGCTCAAGTCTTCCTCTATACAACCGCCCAACATTTCTTCCGTAATCCGCGCAGTAAGGTCTATCTTCCTTTCTTTTTTAAATGATAATTTTACTGGGTAAAGAGGACGGGAGGTGTTCAGGCTCCCGCCTCCAAACAATAATTATAAAAGATAATTCAAACCTAGTTAAAACTTGGAGTTACCGGAATTACCGTCCAAGGCTTCACGGTCACGCTCACCTCAATACATTTTTCCGGTTGATAGAAGTCGCTATCCTTGAATGCAAAACTTACCACATAGACGTTTCCGGCCACGAAAAGTTGCCCGAAACCTTTCGTGGCAAGATAAAGCGGTTTGGTCCCGTCTCCATCGACTTTTAGAACCATTTGTTCCATGTTGTCTGCAAGAATTCCACTTTGCGGGAACACGTGATACACGTAAGGACGATTCACAACGTGAGGAGTTTGATCGTCAACAAGCTCGAATTCTGGATTCGCCGGTGTCAATTGAATCGGTTGCGTGTTTTCCAGCAACAAATCATTATGCCATCCGGCAGCTACCGTTTCCAAAAAACCCATGGCCGTCTGGTTGTTAATTTCTGTATTTTCCAAACCTCCATACGTGAAATTATCACCTTTTATCGTACACGTCTTGTTATAATTATTCAGAGCAACCTTAATTAAATCCAATGTATTATACAAGGGGGTTCCCTCTGTAAAGTCGCAACTAAAATTGTGAATTTCGACACGAGCAACCAGAGGCGCGATCTCCACACTAGCTGTATAGAAATTCCCATGATTAGGATCCTGTTCATCTACGATTGCTTCCGTTAATCCGCTGGTTCCGAAAAGAACAAGATTTCTCAAGTTATCATCCTGCTGATTCTCGATATCCAATGTTGCAGTAACCTCACTTAAATCTGCTTTACCAGACTCCAATGCATCCAACGAGTTCTTGAAAGTTTCGTCAATATTACCGATAATAACTACTTTATTCACGGCAGCATCCAAAAAATGGAACAATTTTTCTCCGGTAAGGTCCGAATCAACATAATGATTAATAGCCGCTCCATCTTTATCTTTTCCCTTATACACTTTTGTCCCGTCCGTGAATAACACGTAAAAATTATTCAGGTCGGCAGTAGAACCATTACCCACGGCTTGTCCAACAGACCTTGCAGTTTGCAGGTTTGTTAAATTGATCGAAACACTTTTTGGGGCTTTATCCATATTTTCCACCCCGTCGTTTTTATCGCAGGCAACGACTCCTAGAGCCACCAATGCGACCATCATTAATTTGTTTAACTTCATGATTTTAAAATTAAATTCGGATTATCAAAACTATCTATGGTTAACTATTACTTCACCTGATTCAAATTTTTCTCGGCCTCGACATGCCCCGCTTTCAATGCCTTCTCGAACCACACGACAGCTTCCTCTTCACGTTCCAACATCATCAAACAAACCCCAATAGCATTAAACGCCCGATCGTCTCTTTCCCAAGGCTTTAACATCTTCAACGCCTCCCGGTATTTCCCAGAACGAACCAACTCCACGGTAGCGTTAATCGCATTGGCCCCTTTATCTGTCAGCTCATCGTAAATCAACGAGATATAGCAAGCATTACGTAATTCGGGATAAAAATTCTTCAACATATAGCGATAGGGTTCACCTCCATATAATCTCATTAACTGGCTTTTACGCCCCTGTTCCAAAGGCATGTCCAACACGCGTAACACCTCATCACGGTATTTCATATCGGATGCTTCAACCAAATGTCGTAAGCCTTCCCAGTTCTCGATACCGTTAATCAGGTAAAAATCATCATTACTCAAATCCGGCATTCTTCCCTGAATATATTCTTTCAAACGTTCCGCACGTTTTTGCCCCAACCGGGTATTCAATGCCAATCCTCCTTCAGGTGATGCAAAACCGCTAATTTCCACACCGCTGAAATGATATTTCTGTTGCTCGCGCAATTTCTCTATCGCCGTCATGATCTCATCTAATACCGCTTTGTTCCCGTAACGATCCTCATGTAACTCCGTGCGTGACACGGGGAAAATAATTCTCATCTCCTTCTCTCTGAACGTCCAACGTTTACTTGCCTCTTTCACTTCATATTTAGAAGGTATATCTTCCACACGAGTAATCACAGGTACAGGCGGGATATAAATCGGAGTTTTACCCATCACCTCCTGCGTTCCATCATAACAATTACACCCACAACCATCTACCTTACGATCCAACCGTAAAGATGCTACCCGCATCCATTTCTCGTAAGGGATCACGGCTCGATAGCTCATTGATTCTCCCCGTAACATCTCGTCATTTCTTAGTTCCCAACGACTCCCGTCAGCAAGAAAACGTTCCTGACGTTCCCGTTTATATTTCACCGGACCGTACACGATTATCGGGGACAACCACGCCGTATCCGTACCATTCAAAAGGTAAGGGGTAAGCGTCATCCGGTAACGACTTTTCAAGTCCGCCTTTGTCGTTTGCACGTCAAAACTTACCTCTACCTCTCTTTTGTTTTTCTTCAAGGTCCCATTCTTCACATTTACCTGACCGATCAACAAGTCGGGTAAAAGAATTACCAATAAAAGCAATACGATATCTTTCATAATCTTCATTTTATCAAGTAAACCAAAGTAATTCCGGCCTTTGTCAGGTTAAAACGTCCTTTTGTGTTACCTCCATGATAATCACCACATTTAACACAATCATAACGATCGTAATCCCAAAAAACATAACCGGCACCGATCGTTGCTTCCAAGTTCAAACGTCGTCCCAATATCCACACGTAACCATAAGAAATTCCCCCTAGCACGGCCCATCCCTCGTAACGATTGTTTTTCACGTGACTTGGTAATAACGGTACCCGAACCCCGCCAATGTTATATTCCGCAAATCCCGCATGGACACCGAAAAAATGTCCTTGAAAACGTTCACATAGCCAGTAACGAAATTCCGGTTGAATCAAGTAATGTTTCACTTTCTTGTTCCTTTCCTTGTTCAACGTCCAGGGATTATACCCACCGAAAAGCTCTAACGAAGTTTTCTTTCCCAAACCGAATTCAACCCCAAGGTTAGGAGTTGTTGTCGCCCAGTACAACACGTTTGTCTTCACCGCGACTTTCTGTGCAAAAACACGACCTCCGCCAAACAATAGCAATACCAGCAAAGACAGCACACACGTTTTCTTCATGTTACCTTCTTTTTAAATTACATATCTATATTATCCTTCTTCTATCCCCCAAAAACAGCTTTACACGCCGAAAAACTGTTTTTATCAACACATCTCGTTAATATCAAAACGATTAACTACGATTCATGCCGTTTTAATCGTTCGTTTAAAACCACAAGCCAAAAGAGGTTAACAAAAGAGTACACCAAATGATTACCATTCAACCAGTTTTAAATGAATATCACTTTTTTACAAAAATATTTTGCATATTATTACATAATCACTACATTTGTATCAGAAAACCAACGATTTAACCAACAATAAAAGCTGAAATTTATTTGTGTAATTTGTATAAAGCATAAGCTAAATAGTTATACTTTTGGCAGCCATTTTTAATAACAAATTATCATGATTATAGCTTACCTGAGAGTCAGTACAGAAAAACAAAACTTATCAAATCAACGATCTGAAATAGAACGTTTTGCTCTTCAAAAAGGCATCTCGATCGACCGTTGGATAATGGAAATTGCCAGTGGAAAAAAGGCGGGCAAAGAACGTCAACTGGGACATCTTCTTAGAAGATTAAAAAAAGGAGACACGCTGATTATCACAGAAATATCCCGTTTAAGCCGAACATTGACGGACATCATGAGTATTATGGGAAAATGTCTAGAAAAAGGTATTTCGCTCTACAGCGTGAAAGACGGGTACACGTTTGACGATTCGATCAACAGTAAAGTACTTTGCTTCGCCTTTGGTCTCGTGGCTGAAATCGAACGTAACTTAATTTCCATGCGCACAAAAGAAGCTCTAGCCTTAAGACGCTCGGAAGGAATAGTCCTCGGTCGCAAGAAAGGAAGTTACACGAAATTTCAAATACTCATAGACAATCGTAATTCAGTTATCAACATGCTAAAAGAGGGAAAAACGATCACGTATATCTGTCAACACTATAATCTCTCCCGTGATACATTCGAAAAATTCAAAAAGAAATACCCGACAGTAGCCACCATTCTGAAAGCAAAAGACAGGAAGAAACGAAAAAAAACACTTGATTGACACCTCAATTTAACAATTTGGAAACGAGAACCTCATTAAAATCTCGTTTCCAAATTCTTTATCATGATAAAGAAAAGCGACAGTCTCACCAACATTCGATTCGCCGGTTAAGTAGAATCCCTTTCTGAATCATTCGTTCCATCACACGATATCAAATATACTACCCAAAACTCTCCTTGATAGCCCTCTTTCACACAAGCAATATATAAATATACGAAAATAATTAATACGTTTATAAACTTTTCCCTTTCATTATCGCTTTTAAAATTCTCCTCCGCACGCATCGCATGGACGGTACTGCATCCACTTCCATAATTTCGAGAGCCATTTTAAACTCCTGCATCAATTCCGGAATGGGACGACACAATTCATAAGCTAACTTCATGCAAAGAGATTTTACCCCAGGCAATTCCTGGCATGACATCATTCGTTCCAGACAAAAATCCAGCAAATCGACTCTTGGCGGATTTGCTTGCGGCTGTCGGTAAAGTAAATTCAAAATCACCCTTCGTCTTCCTCCATGCTTGCATCCTAACAACTCATCAATCAACTCATCTTGCTTGTCGTACAACCACTCGCTATTTTCATCCGAAAAATGAGTAAAAACCCAAGCTGCCTGGTACCCGATCGCCTCGTCGTCGCCCATTACCAAATCGTATAACTCCCGCTTCCGATCGTCGTTATCCCCTATTAAACAAAGTATTTCATTAATATCAGCCATTCCTATACGCTGAGATAACTTATCTTTGAAATTCATCCTACCCAATATCTTTAATGGAATTTCTCCCGTGTCATTAATAATCAAAACGTTATATCCCTATCTATTCCCATCAGGAATTACACAAAAGTAATAGAAGATTATTCAATACCAGAATGACCACATATCAAACTTTCAACAATCCCATTCCTCGCGATTAAACTCGTGATAAACTCGTCATTACAACCGACAACAAAAACTTCGCCCTTGTTAAAAAGGAACAAACCCCGTTAAAATGGCGGTTAGGTGGCGGCTAGGTGGCGGCCAAGTGTGGGCTAACCCTGTAAATGGTGTGGCAAATGTCGGGTAATAACCGGTATAAAATATTACTTAACCCATGAACTAATATAGTTTTTCCCCTCTGCATCCCCCGGCATTCGCCCTCGTGAAAACAAAAAAAGACGAGAAAACCCATGTTTGTAGCTTTCCCCGTCTGAAAAACAATCTCCGGAACGCTTAAACCATCTCCGGGAAAAAACAAGGCAGAATATCACGCGTACTTCTGCCCCGTCACTTCAATCCTGTCCGATCATTGCACAGGAATATAAATTTCAGTCACTAGATTCTCCGGCTCGGTATGATCCGGGTGGTTCAGGTACTTCTCGAAACCGGGAGTATCTCCCAGTTTATAACCCTTTTCCGGGATATATTTCGCGTAAATCGTGTCATACACGGCATGCAAATTGGAATACGGTCCCTGGTAACGAAAAATAGCGTACTTCCCGCCGGCAACTTCTTTCACACCCACTTCTCCCTTGGGCTTTCCCGTCCGTGGAAGAACCAGACACACGCTAGTACGTAACTTATCCTGCTCCGTCACTTTCGGATCATCGTGATAAATGCAAATATGCTCGACTTCGGGCGCGAAAAGATTCTCTTCCCGCACGTGGTTCCACAACTTCTGCCAAGCCGCACAATAATCCAACTGGTTATAAGCACCTGTCAGCCAAACGTAAATCACTTGCTTCGGGGCCAACACTCTCTCTTCGAATTCTAGTTTTAAATCGGGTCTTACTTCTACTGGTTTCATAATCGTGTAATTTTTATTATTACGGTATCCGTTAGGCGAAATACCATAGAACTGCTTGAAACTCTTCGACAACGACGAGGGAACGTCATACCCCACCCGGTAAGCGATGTCCTGCACCGACAAATCGGAATAACGTAACAGCCGGGCTGCCGTCTCGACACGTACACGAGTAATGAAAGCCCCGATCGGCTCGCCCAGAAAAGCCCGCACGATCCGGTGAAAATGCCAAGGTGAGAAACCGGACATCTCGGCCAAGAGACCGAGGTCGATACCCTCGCCCAGGTGATTGTTTATGTACTCCACGATCACGTTAATCTTTTTCAGATACTCTTCTTTCGTCGTCAATTTCTGTTCCATATTCTTTCGTATTTCAAGACAAAGGTAATTCCCGATCTCCCGATAGACTTTTCCTAACTTGCTAAATTCGAATTTTCTTCAAAATAACTCAATCCGGGGAAAATTCACCCCTATTATGAATGAATTATATTATTTTTACGACAAAAATATACCAAGATGACCACGTTGATTGATTATGACAAGCTAAATTCCGCCAACCCGCAAGAAAAATACGGTTGTGCCAAGGTTCTGATCCGGATCGCGCAAGAAAACCCGCTTCTTCTCTACCCGGATTTCCCGTTATGGAGCGAGATGCTGGAACATGCCAACAACATCCTCAAGTGGACGGCTATCGACCTGATCGGTTATTTATCTGCGATTGACACGGAAAATAAAATCAACGACCTGTTTCCCGTGTTGCGAACATTGTTACACGGGGGCCAACTGATCACCTGCAATCACGCCATTTTCACGTTCGGGCTAATCGGCAAGAACAAACCGGAATATACCCGACAAGTCATCGACGAGCTTCTCGCTATTCAAAACGACACGTTCGACACGGATGAATGCAAAGCAATTGCCACGGGAAAAGTGCTGGATGTGTTCAAAAGCTATGGCCCAAACCTCCGAGACACGCCCGAAGTACTGGCATTCGTCCGGGAAGCCACCTCGTCACGACGCGACAGCACGAAAAAGAAAGCAGAATCATTATTGAAAAAAATCGTCAACAACGATCCTACTTCCCGTTAATATCTTTCCCGGTTTACAAGTCGGCTTTCACGAACTGGAAATCCAGCCAATAAGTCACCCGTTTAGACGTGAACTTCAAGACACAATAGGTCGGGTCATCCACCCCACCCGGAAAATGCTGGATAAACCAATCCTGCCACAAGGCCTTTTTCTCGGCCTCGTCGGTAACGATCTCTATATCTCCCGTCAACACCACGCTATTGATTTCCTTTTGAAAACACACCCCCGCTTTGGGATTTTCCAGGAAATGTTTCGTTTTATCGGAATACGTTCCGGTCGCAAACCAGATCGTGGAAATCCCATCCGCTTTCACCTTTGACATCGGGACCGGGCGAGGAAATCCATTCTCGTCAACCGACGCCAATATCACGCTTTCACATTGTTCCAATAATAATTCCGCTTTTCGTTTTAACTCTTCCATATTCTTTCGTTTATTAATTATAGGGACAAAAATAGGACACCGGGGAATAGATTTCTTGTAAAAAATCGACTTTTACACGTCCAGATAAGTGATCGGGACATCTTCCGGCAAAGACATAAATACAACGGGAGAACTCCCGGATAATTTCTTGAACTCCTTAACCAAATGAGAAGAATCATAATAACCACAATCCACCGACACGTTAAACAAATTATCACGGGACACTTGCCGCAACACATCCATCGCCCGGCGAAATTTCACAATCCGGCTATATTCCTTGGGAGTAAACCCCGTGGCATGCTTGAAACGACGTTCAAAATGACGCTGGCACAGACACACCCGATCCGTTAACTCCCGGATTGATAACAAGCCTCCCGCCTGACGAATTAACCCGGCCGTCCAAACCACCTGCTTGTCAATCGTTTCCGCGTATTTCAACCGCAACAGCAAGTACTCTTCGATAAACAACAACCGTTCCCCGAGCGTGGCCTTTTCCCTCAACCAAACAGCGAATTCCTCGTGAAAAAGGAGATTCAAATCCTGTAAACAAACCCGCTGATTCGTGAATTCACCCAACGCCTCCCGCGTGAAAACCGTGAGCCCGCAAGGCGTGAACCTCACCCCCAGCATGTGTATTGATCTTGCCCGAACCAGCAACTCGGAATAGGTCTTCATCGCTCCCACGAAATACCCGTGTAACGGCTTGGCGATAAACTGCCTGTTATCCTCCAGATTACCCGTATCCTCCAGGTTAAAAATAAAATCCGTACACCCGTCCGGTAAAATCTTCATATAACTCCCCGGTTCTAACTCCCCCTTCACCTCCCAATATTTATCAATATAAGGGGCTAATATCGCGTGAGGCTGGTATTCTTGGTACATTCGTATCGGTCTTTCATTATTTAAACAAAACTACGTAAAATATCCGGCATAACCATAAACTTCCCCAGAGCAAACGCGTCAAAACGCTTAAAGCCCTTTGAGTCGAAAGTTTATAAAGTCTATAAAGTTCATAAAGTCTATGGACCCTGCGGGTGCTTTGTCCACGGCAGCCTGCTGCCGGTAAGCCTTGTCCGAAGGACACCCGTGACTTTATAAACTTTACGGACTTTAGGAGCTGAAAGCTCAACTTTATGAACTAGGCTTTAAGTGTTTTGACGCGTTTGCCCTGTAAACTTCCCGAGATCGAGTCACTTTCAAAAAAAAGAGTATTCCACACTCATGCTGTGGAGAAATTCCCCACATGGGGCAAAAGGCTCCACAATTATACCCATCAAGAAAAAGCAACGACACGCTGTACTTCAATGATTTAATATTTTTACTAAAAATGGCATGGACCTTGTTTTAATATCAGGCATAGAACAAAACATCAAAAAACAAAACTATGAGAACGTTTATTTTTTTAGCAGTCAGTCTGTTTTCTATCGCATTCTTAGGTAGTTGTGTAGAAAACTCACAAAAATATAAAGCTTTACAAGCAAAAGCAGACTCTTTACAATCCGTTAGTAAAGGACAAAGTGACGAGATGGATAAACTTTTGGCAGATTTGAATGATATTTCCACCGGAATGCAATCCATCCGCGAGGCCGAGCATATTTTGGCTATCGAATCACAAAGCGACACGAAAAGCAACAAGAGTAAGAGCCAGATCACCGCGTTAAGAAACGACGTGAAAGCCCTTTCCGACGCGATCAACGGTTATAAAGAAAAAATCGCTAAACTGGAAAGCTCTAACAAGAGACAATCCGCTGAATTCAAGAAATTAATCGCCGGGCTAAACGAAGAGTTAGCACTCAGAGATCAAAAGATCAACGAGATCAGTCAAGTACTGGCCGCCAAGGAAAAAGAACTAGGTATCAAGACACAACAAATAGCAGAACTAAATCAAAACGTGAGCAACCTGCAAGAGGAATCAACCTCGCAAAAGGAAATGATCTCCGGTCAGGACAAATCGCTCAACACGATCCACTACTTGTTAGGTTCCAGAAAGAGTTTAAAAGAAGCAAACGTGATTTCAAGACAAGGAATCTTCTGTCCGCCGATCGTTTCTTCTCAAGCTCAGAATGCAAAATTCGTGGATGCAGATATGCGTGAAATGACATCCATCCCGTTGAACTCCAAGAAAGCAAAAATCCTTTCCGTTCACCCCAGCGAATCATACGCCTTGGAAGAAGGAACCGATGGCATGCAAACCTTGAAAATCAACAACCCGGGTGCATTCTGGAAACAAACCAAATATTTGGTAGTGATGATCAACGAATAACCTTAGATTCACACACTCATATACACACAACACACACAGGTAAGGTGTTCGGGGTTCTCCCGGGCACCTTTTTTCATGTTCGCTTGCATTTTCATCCTTTTTTCCCGTTATTTGTACATGACCTAATACCTGCAGCCCATGAAGATTACCCTGTTAACCCTGTTGTGCCTCGTCATCAGCAACCAACCGGACTTCGTCAGCCAGCAAAAGAAGTTCGTCCGGGTACGCGACGCTTACAAGGCAAAAGAAGCCTTGGTGACCCGCAAATTACAAGAATCCGGTCTATCCATGGATAATCTCAACATCCTCATCGTGGCGTATAAACAGGAATGTCTTATGGATATTTACGCCAAGAAACGGGAAGATGCCACTTACAAAAAATTGACCACGTACAGGATATGCGCCCGTTCCGGGAGCCTCGGTCCGAAACGTCGGCAAGGCGACCGACAGATTCCGGAGGGATTCTATCATATCAATCATTTCAACCCCAACAGTAACTATCATCTTTCCTTGATGATCAATTACCCGAACGCATCCGACAGGCTAAAGAGCAAAGCCGCCCGACTCGGAGGTAACATCTGCATCCACGGGAATTGCGTCACGGTCGGGTGCCTGCCGATGACTGACGACAAGATCAAGGAAATCTACATCTATGCCGTGCAGGCACGTCAATCCGGACAAGAAAAGATTCCCGTTTACATTTTTCCTTTCAAATTCTCGGCTGAAACCACGAAAAACTACCGTGAAACGTATAAAGCATACCCCACTTTGCTCCATTTTTGGGAAAATCTGGAAACCGGATACAATCTATTTATCAACGAATTAAAAGAGCCACACATCACCATTGACAAGCTTGGTGATTATCAATTTTCAATATAGCGGAATAACCTGTCCCGAAAATCACTACCTTAGTGCTTTATTATAAAAGGAGACAGCATCATGCTATTTAACAAGAATGAAAACAAACCAGCCTCCTCTATAGAGGAGAAAATCAAGTTATATCGTCGTCAGGGTCACATCGTTCCACCCCGGAAGATTATCAAGAACGCGGAACAAATCGAGGGAATCCGGGAAAGTTCCAAGATAAACACGGCCGTCCTGGATCACGTGGCAGCGAACATCCGTGAAGGAATGTCGACCGAGGATATCAACACGCTGGTATACGACTTTACCGTGTCACACGGGGCTATTCCCGCCCCGCTAAATTACGAGGGATTCCCCAAAAGCGTGTGTACCTCGATCAACGAGGAAGTATGCCACGGGATTCCGGATAAAAACACCATTTTAAAAAGTGGGGATATCATCAACGTGGATGTTTCCACCATATTCAACGGATACTTTTCCGATGCTTCCCGCATGTTCATGATCGGGGAGGTTGCCGAAGATCGCCGCAAACTGGTACAAGTCACCAAAGAATGCCTGGAAAAAGGTATTGAAGTTGCCAGACCGTGGGGATTCTTGGGAGATATTGGGGCCGTTATCCAAGCTCACGCCGAGAGTCACGGTTATAGCGTTGTTCGGGAGTTCTGCGGGCACGGGGTCGGACTGAAATTCCACGAAATTCCGGAAGTGGAACACGTGGGCAGAAGAGGCACCGGGATGTTACTCGTGCCGGGGATGATTTTCACGATCGAACCCATGATTAACATGGGAAAACGGGAGATCTTCATTGACGAAGACAACGATTGGACGGTCATCACCGAAGACAACCTCCCCTCGGCACAATGGGAAAACACGGTGTTGATCACGGAAACAGGGGTGGAAATATTGACCTGGTAATCCACTCCCGATGGCTGCCGAACATATCACCTCCCCCCTCGTTGATCTACTGCAACAATATAAACTCTTGCAGCAAGAATTCGAGTATGAAAAAGAGACATTCTACCAACAAACACAACGAGCCGGGATCCCTAAACGGGTCCGGCAAGGGGTTTGCTGGTATCCCGTGACAGCCCACAAAAGCTATTACAACTCTTTGAATCAACTCGTCATCGAAATCAAACGAGACGAAAATGATGACACGGATCACAACTTCGAATACGGCCGCCCGGTTTGCTTTTTCCGCATTGACGAAACGGGTAACCCGCGTTATTTCAATTTCGCCGCAACAATCAGTTACGTCCACGAGCACACGATGCTCGTCGTGCTTCCCAACTCCAACAGCTTACTGGACATTCAGGGAGCCCGGGAACTAGGCGTTCAACTCTATTTTGACGGCACCTCCTACAAAACCATGTTCTCCGCCTTGACGGAAGTCATGGAAGCCAAGAACAATCGTCTGGCACACTTGCGAGAAGTACTTTTGGGCAACGTATCCCCGCTACAACGGAACATTCAACCGATTCGCCTCTCGTGGCTCAACCGCTCGCAGGAAAAAGCGGTTAACCAAGTATTAGGCGCCAAAGAAGTCGCCGTCGTGCACGGTCCCCCGGGAACCGGAAAAACGACCACGCTCGTGGAGGCCGTTTACGAAACATTACGGCGGGAGAATCAAGTGCTGGTCTGCGCCCAGAGTAACACGGCCGTGGACTGGATTGCCGAAAAACTTGTCGACCGGGGCGTGAATGTCTTGCGGGTCGGAAATCCCACGCGGGTAAACGACAAAATGCTATCCTTCACCTACGAGCGGAAATTCGAATCGCACCCCGCCTATCCCTCGCTACGAGCCGCACGAGCCATGATCCGGGAGTTATCCGGTCGAACCAAACGCCTCAAAGGATCAAAGCGGGAAGCTTCCCGCCGGACATTAAACGAATTACGGGATCAAGCCATAAAACTCGAAATCAAAATTGACGCCCAACTTTTCGGGGAAGCCAGGGTTATTGCCTGTACCCTCGTGGGTTCCGCCAACAAGATATTAAACGGGAAAACATTCTCCACCCTCTTTATTGACGAGGCCGCCCAAGCCCTGGAAGCCGCTTGCTGGATCGCCATATCCAAAGCCGAACGGGTGATATTCGCCGGGGATCATTGCCAACTTCCCCCGACAATCAAATGTATCGAAGCCGCACGGGGAGGTCTGGATCGCACGCTGATTCAAAAAATCATTCATCGCAAGCCGGAAAGCGTCTCGATGCTCGAAATCCAGTACCGGATGCACGAGGACATCATGCGTTTCCCCTCGGGCTGGTTCTACCGGGGACGCCTGCAAGCCTCGCCCGAAGTTCGTCACCGAAGTATTCTGGACTTCGACACGCCCGTGGAGTGGTATGACACGGCTCTTTGCGAATTCTCGGAAGACTGTATTAACGAGACTTTCGGGCGCATCAACAAACCGGAAGCCGAGCTACTGGTACGGCAGTTACAGGAATATATCGAGAAAATCGGGATAGAACGGGTGCTGGATGAAAGAATTGATTTCGGGTTGATATCCCCCTACCGGGTACAAGTGCAGTATATCCGTCAACTGATCAAACGGAACCGCTTCTTCCAACCGTTGAAAAAACTCATCACCATTCACACCGTGGACGGGTTTCAGGGACAGGAACGGGATGTAATCCTCATCAGTCTCGTGCGAGCCAACACAGACGGGAACATCGGATTCCTCAACGACCTCCGCCGGATGAACGTGGCAATCACCCGTGCCCGCATGAAACTCATCATTCTGGGAGATGCCTCCACGCTTACCCGTCACCCGTTCTACAAAGCCCTGCACGAGTACATCCGGGAAAACGGTAACATTATTGAAATAGCACCGGAATCCCCCGATCACAATACGAGCAATTGAGAATTGGAAATAATAAAATATGCCGGGGAGACTCCCCGGCATAAATCAAAAACAACAACTAGACTCAACAGATCACTTGCTTTAAACCACTAATCCAAGCATCTATTCTCTTTTCAGTTAAATCCGATTCATTAGATTCATCTAACGGCAAACCCACGAAACGATTATCCACGCAGGCTTCAGAAGAATCAAAACTGTAGCCGTCGGTATCTACCGATCCGGCAAACTCGCAGCCACTTCCCTGAAGCTCGTTATAAATTATACCAATAGCATCACAGAACGATCCCCCGAAAGAAGACGCGTCCCCGCATCCGAAAATGGCTACTACCTTCCCGGCCAAGTTCTTCGCTTTCAATTTATCCAGAAAATCATTCCAATCATCTTGTAACTCACCGATACCCCAAGTGGAACTTCCCAATAATAAAACCTCATACTTGTCAACTTCATCCACTTTCGTAGAGCCCACGTTATGTATATCTTCACGTGCTACTCCCAAACACGAAGCGATAGTCTCGGCCACTCCTTCAGTCGCTCCCGTCGTGGAGCCATAAAATATTCCAACTTTCTTCATCTCGATCTATTTATTTGGTTCGTGACAAAGATAGTCCACTCAACAATGCCGATAAATCCCTATAAATGATTAAATTTCATACCCGTATCCCCAATCATGGGGGTAGGGGGCAAAAGCCCCCCAGTTCATAAAGTTGAGCTTCCAGCTCCTAAAGTTCATAAAGTCTATAAAGTCACGGGTGTCCTTCAGACAGTATCTAACGGCAGCACAAGCTGCCGTGAACAAAGCGCCCCGCAGGGGTCCACGAACCTTATAAACTTTATAAACTTTATAAACCTTACGAACTTTATAAACTAACTTAGAGAAGCAAAAGCCCGTTATCCCGGATCACTTGCATCTCTTTACCATACCAGAAAGGCAGGAAATCATCGTTAAACAAGATCTCGTAATTCCGACTGAAATCCTCCAATAGATAAGGCGTTGTAGCATCAATTCCCACTTGCAGAAGCATTTCGTGAATAAAATGCGCCCAATCTCCCCGCATCTTGACCCCGATCTCCTGATTCATGGCATGCAACAACAGGACGATCAAATGCTTGCCCTTCTTCACGCTCTCCGCACCCAATTCCACCCGGCCTCCCAACCAGTACAACCGACGGGAATGCAACTTCTCCACGGGTTCCTGTTCCTCGGCCATGTGTGCCACGAAACGAGGAGGAAGAGAAGTCACGGGGACCTTAAAATCAAACCACCTTTGCAAAGGCAAATCAAACCCCACACCCCGCATATAATTATAAAGCGAACGACTCAAACCGCTTCCTAAACCTTCATGATCTCCCCCTTCCAAATCTTCGAAAGCCACGTCATTCCGTGCAAATCCCCCGAAAGGAGGCTCCGTGACACGGGTTCCGAAACGTTCGGGCGACAACCCCACCGGGCTATGTGCCGTCATGGCAAAACGATGCCAGAAACCCGAATGAACGTATCCCAACTCGAACAACTGCCGCACCACTTCCAGAGAATCAATTGTCTCCTGTGTCGTCTCGGTCGGGAAACCATACATCAGATAGGCATGCACCATAATCCCCGCGCTCGTGAAATGATTGGTCGAACGGGTCAACTGCTCCAAGGTTACCCCCTTGTTTATCAACGCTAATACCCGGTCTGATGCCACCTCTACCCCTCCCGACACAGCAATACAGCCGGAGGCTTTCAATAAACGACACAAATCTTTCGAGTAAGCCCGCTCAAACCGGATATTTCCCCACCAGACCACGGTCAACCGTCGACGTAAAATCTCCAACGCCATCTCTTTCAACAAAGCAGGAGGTGCGGCCTCGTCCACGAAATGAAATCCCCCTTCTCCCGTTTGCGCCATCACCTGTTCCATCCGGTCCACGATCACACTCACCTCGTTGGGTTCATACCGTTTTATATAATCCAGACTCCCGTCGCAAAAACTACATTTTCCCCAGTAGCACCCGTGCGCCAGCGTCAATTTATTCCACCGCCCGTCACTCCACAACTTATGCATGGGGTTCACGATCTCGATCACCGAGATATAACGATCCAACAACAATCCAGAGTAATCAGGCACGCCGACCTCTTTTTGAGGAACAATCCCGACCGTATCGTCATTCAAAAACACGACTTTTTCCTCTCGTACCCCGAACGTGCGCACCAATCCCGTATCATCCCTCTCGCCATTTACATGCTGAATCAAGTGCAACAGGGGTATTTCCCCATCATCTAATAACAAATAATCCGTGAAACGGAAAAAACGCACATCTGCCAAAGATCGCAATTCCGTGTTCGCAAAACCGCCTCCCATAACCACCGTCACGTCCGGGTAATTCGCTTTAAGCCACTCCCCACAACGCAAGGCACTATACAAGTTACCGGGAAACGGAACGGTAATCGCCACCATGTCCGGATGATACATCTCCATTTTAGCGGCAAGTAATTTCACCAGGTAACGATCCGTGAAAGTCGAAGGCTTCGCCAACTCCGCGTCCAATTCATCAAAAGAAGAAGCGGAACGTCCCAGATGCTCCGCGTACCGACTAAAGCCGAAATGTTCATCCACGGTTTCCTGCAAGAAATCAGACAAATCCTCCAAGTAAAGGGTCGATAAATACCGGGCTTTATCCTCCAATCCCATAACCCCGAAAGCCCACTCCGTATCCTCCTCCTGCATGAATCGTCCCGCACGGGGCAAAAACTTCTCTTCACAAATCGAATAAGCCAACGTCCGGTTTCTTCCCTGTAAAAAAGCTATCACCGCGTCAATCGTGCGCAAATACTCCTCCTGCAAGGCTAACACACGGCGAGCATTCCGGGACAACCGGACATCTTGACTTGCCACCCGTTGAAAAAGCTCACGCAATCCCCCGGATGAAAATATTTCCAATATAACTTCCAAACTCAGGTCGACCTGCACGGAAGAAATATTCTTCGTGTTCAAAAAACCTTTTAAATACATCATCGCCGGGTAAGGTGTATTCAACTGCGTAAACGGTGGTGTTACCAGCAACACCTTGGGGGAAATATTCATAATCTTCATTTTAGACTTAAACAAAAGTACACTTTTTTATTTCCAAGACAAAATTTAGGATATACCACATTTTTTTTATAATTTGGCAATCTATAAAACGACTAACAATTTATAAGATTATGAGCAAAAAAGAAAAAAGCATCGAGCTATTAAACAGAGCAGTCGGGGACGAATTGCTCGCCGTACACCAGTACATGTATTTCCATTTCCGTTGCGATGATATGGGTTATGACCTGTTATCCGGTCTATTCAAACGCACCGCTATTCAAGAAATGATGCACGTAGAGCAACTCGCAGAGCGTATCTTGTTCTTGAAAGGCGAAGTTGAAATGGTTGTATCCGGAGAGGTAAAAAAGATACACGAACCCAAAGAAATGTTGGAACTTGCTACCGCCATGGAGATCGGTAGCGTGAACGATTACAACGCTTGGGCCCAGGAATGTGCAGCAAACGCAGACGCCGTATCCAAGAAATTATTCGAGGCCCTTGTTGGCGAAGAAGAAGTTCATCAGGATCAATATGAAACAGAGTTGGATAACCTGGAGAAATTCGGGGCTAACTACCTGGCTCTGCAATCTGTTGAACGCAGCAAGAGCGTGGCCACGGGAGCCGCACCTGCCGGGGAATAATTCGGAAAACAAAGCGACTCAAAACGGGTCGCTTTTCTTTATCTCGGGCTTTATCAACAATCGTAGCGACTGATCGTACGTCACGTAACTCCACATCCAGTTGATAAATATAAACATCCTGTTTTTTACTCCCACGATACTCATCAAATGAACCAGTAACCACAACAACCAGGCAAAAAAACCGCTAAAACGGATGCCCGTCAATTCCGCCACGGCATCATTTCTCCCGATCGTGGCCATAGATCCCCTATTCACGTATTTAAATGTATGGAGCGGTTTCCCCTTAATCATACATCGCAAATTCTTTGCCAACAAACGAGCCTGTTGTATCGACGGCTGCACCACCTGCGGGTGTCCGTTCGGGTAATCCTTCGTGATCATCAGCGCGGTATCGCCCAGCGCAAACACGTCCGCCATCCCTTTTACCCGGTTAAACTCGTCCACGAGAAGACGACTTCCCCGTCCGTAAACCTCTTGGGGGAATCCCTCCAAGCTATTCGCTTTCACCCCGGCTACCCAAAACACGTTATTCGTGACGACCTGTTCCCCGTCCACGAAAGTCAACTTCTCCCCGTCGTACTCCTTTACCAGCTTTTTCAACAACACCTCCACGTGCATATGTTCCAGATTTCGAGCCACTTCTTCGGAAGATTTAACCGAAAAGGCACTCAACAAACGTTCCCCCGCGTCAACCAGAAGAATACGCATCTCCCCCCAATCCAACTCCGGGTAATCCTTCGGCAACACGAACTCCCTCATTTCAGCCAAAGCTCCGGCCAACTCTATTCCCGTGGCTCCGCCCCCAACAATCACGAACGTTAGCCAGCGCTTGCGAGTTTCCGCATCCGAACAATTCAATGACTTCTCGAAACTCTCGATTACCCGGTTACGGTTGAACAAGGCGTCCGACGTTGTTTTCAACTGCATCGTTCGCTCCGCCAGTGACTGATCGCCGAAAAAATTCGTTCCCGCCCCCGTCGCTATCACCAGATAATCGTATGAAATGTCCCCGATAGAAGTCTCCAAACGATTCTCCTCCGGCACGACTTTCTCCGCCGTGCACATCCGCACGTGAAAATCATGCCGATTCTTGAAAATCTTCCGGAAAGGAAAAGAGATAGCACTCGGTTCTATCCCCGACGTTGCCACCTGATACAGCAACGGTTGAAAAAGATGATAATTGTTCCGGTCTAACAAGACCACCTGAAAATCCCGATCATTCAATTTACGAGCTAACTTCAACCCGCCAAAACCACCTCCCACAATGACAACCCGTTTCTTTGTTCCCTTACCGGGAATATTACTCATTGTTTCCATACGTATAACCCTTTAGTTCACGTTATACGCAGAAACCCGTGAAACGTTCCTCTTTTCACGACAATAAAAAAAGGGTTGCTTTTACACAACCCTTTTCATATACACATAACACTCTATTTAGAACCGGTAAGAAATACCTATCGAAGGCGAAAAGGCCGTGGATTTGTATTTCCCCTTAAACATTTCATCTACTCCGGTCACGACATTCTTGTAAGGATACTCCCCGTTCCGGCTGAATCCCTGAATATACAAAAATGCCACGTCAAACTGCAATCCCTTGTAAGGCTCGAAAGTCAACCCCGCGGAAAGTCCCAATTTATCCATACCGGGAGTCTCCGGGTTATACAATTTCTTGCGAATCGGACTTTGGTCATAATAAACCCCGGCACGTACCACCAAACGATCGGTAGTCTTATAGCTGGCACCCACACGATAGGTCATCGAATTCTTGTAATCTTTCTCCGCCTTAATCGGCGCGATACCTAATTCGGCCTCGTTAAAATACACGTTCAAAGAATCGTAAGCATTCCAACCCACGTATTGTAAATCCAACGCCAGTTCCCAACGATCCGTGGGACGATAGCTCACGCCCAACGTCGTGTTGGAAGGCAAAGGCAACTCGGCATGAAAACTTCCCTGATCATACTTCGGGATAGACACGTTCGGAACGCTTACTCCCGGCATTTGATTGATCAGCGGGCCATATTTTTCAAGTAACGTTTCCATCGCGACAAACAAGTTTTCCACTCTTTGGTTAGCGTAAGTCAACGAAGCTTCACCTTCTTTCACCCGCATCTTAATCTTGGAACGATAAGACAAACCGATCGTCACCTTATCACAAACATCGTACATGATCCCCACGTTAATACCGACTTTCATGTGCGCGTTTCCCTCCAAACGGGCATAAGCGGGCGGGACCGTTGTCCCTTTCATCAAGGCAACCATTTCCTGCATGGCTTGCTTGTCTGCATCCGGGATGACATTCGAAGGCACACCGGCCAACAAGGGCAACAGACTCTCGAATTTCTCCCCGATCCCTTGAAAATCCTTGGCACCCATCAAAGCCCGTGAAAGATTCACGTTACCCCAGGCCAGTTGCAAACCGACACCGATACTTAACCGATCCGTGATCTTGTAAGAAAGCGTCGGTTGAATCACGTATGATTTCAAACTAATATCCTGAATCAACCCCGCACCAGCCCAATTCTTCGGCCATTTCAACGAGTTCCCGTAAGGAGTCGTCAGACTGATACCGGCAGCCAAGTTATCGTAAATCTTGAATCCCGCGTAAGCGTACAACGGTGTTCCCACCGGATTGTCCGTCTTGGCTGAATATCCATCATAACTATATTTAGCCTTGGCCATGATAGCAGATATACCCAGTGAAAAATCCATATTGGTACGTAAAAACGCCAGACCTGCCGGATTAAAATGCATGCTCTCCGCACCCAACTTCATCCCGACACCCACGTGTCCCATTCCGGTTTGCTTCGTACTTAACAAATTGACTTGGTATCCCTCGGCGAAAGCCGTCATACTTAAAATGGAAGCCAAAACAACAATGACTAATCTCTTCATAAAATACTTTTTACATTATTACTTAACAACCAAATTCTTAAAATAATCTGATCGCTATTTTTCAAAATTTTAAGACACAAAAATAATATTCAACTCCTCTAGTTGTTTCTACTTTACGGTATGCAACAAAAATTGGTTACCTTTGTAACCAAAATCTGCGTCCTATGATTACTTTTGAAATAGACACCGAATACATCGAATTGATCAAACTATTAAAAGTCACCCGTGTTGCCGAAAGCGGCGCCATGGCCAAGATCCTTGTTGAAAACGGAGAGGTTACCCGCAACGGTGAACCCGAATTCCGTAAACGCGCTAAAATCACTAAAGGCGAGATCATCACCGCCCTCGGTCAAAGTATAAAAGTAGTTTAGCTAAAAAAGGGGCAGGTCACCGTCACGGCCCTACCCCGACAAATTAGAGTTTTTAAATTGCTACACGGAAATTGTAACAATAACTTATACTCATCGTATTCCTATAAAGAGCCTCCGGTCTCTTTCATTAATTCAAGTGCCCCCACCTGAAAAAACAAAAGAATGCATTACTGCATGCCGGAGGTCACTCCTTCCCATGCAACATACATTCTTTAGCTTAATTATTTTTCAGGTGGGGGTCTACAAATGTATCATTAATATTTTACCCACGCAAGAAAAATCATTTATTTTTTCTATTTTATGGTAAATTTTTATCACGATCAAGGGATCTCGCCAAACACAGAATCAAAACTTATACAACAATCCGAAGTTTACCCTTTTAGCAGCCAACTCTATCCGGACTCCAATATCATAATAAAAGAACCCTCCCCCAGCACTAAACGAATCCCAATTAACACTTGTTACTGAAACAAAGGGCACGAAGACCCTTTGTTTTTCGGTTGTAACCTCTTTATGTATCGGAGCAAAAGAATATGCAAGACGTTGTAACTCGTTATATTGCACGGAAAAATCAACAGACAGTCTACCGGATTCATTATCGAATAAAGTCCTCTTGTAATCCCGGATCGTCTCGCCCTTCACGAACTTCGTTTTCGTCTTCTTTATCGTGAATCACCCGACAAGGAAACCGATAAACAGACAAAATACAATTCTAATTTAATATCTATTACATAAACTCGGCTGAGTTTTCGTTACATATCACATTTTTCCGGTGGAGTTTCAAGATCATGTCAATAATCACGAAACAGGAAGCATGAAATCACGGGAAAAACATGAAAGGAACAATTACAGGGGAGTTTACCGGGTCACAATTGAAAAACTATATCTTCTCCGCCTTGAACCCGGCCTCTTTCACCAACTCGATCACCCGGTCATCCGGAAGCTCGGAGGTGATTGTCAGTACCCGGTCGGGAGTTGATAGATCAATATTCCACTGGTCACGGGAAACGAACTTATCCAATGTCTCGCCGATCTTGGCGACACACCCGCCGCATTTGGCGCTAGTCTTAAATTTACTTGTTTTCATATCTTTCCTGTTTTAAATTACAATTCCGCCCGTGCCGAACATTCGGCACACAGGCCTTTCAACACGTAGTTTATACTTTCTAACGTAAAATCACCGGGTAATTCCACTGTCGGCACGTGAATTTTTCTTAAACAAAAAGTCTTGTGACAATTCCGGCAGTAGAAATGGGCATGCAGGTCATCAATCGAACAGGTACATTCGTTGCTGCAAACGGAATATTTCAGGGAACCCGAACCGTCGTCAATCACGTGAATCAGATGATGATCCAGAAATAGATTGATCGTCCGGAAGATTGTTGACTTGTCCACGGTATCCAACTCGTTCTCCAAGTCCAGCAGGCTGAACGCCCGCGTAAAGCGGGTCATCGCTTTCAGGATCAGAAGACGCATCGCGGTAGGCTTGATCTCCCGCTTGGCCAGTTTTTCCAGATATACCTTTTCGTCCATACGCTTTATTTTACTCGTTTCTGTATTCTTATCGCATTCAATATCGCCAGCAAGGCAACACCCACGTCAGCGAAAACCGCCTCCCACATCGTGGCAACACCCCCGGCTCCCAGGATCAACACGATCAACTTCACCCCGAATGCCAGCGAGACGTTTTGCCAGATAATCCGGCGAGTCTCCTTCCCGACCCGGATGGCTGTCGCGATCCGACCGGGTTGATCCTGGATCCACATCCGCAATCTCAATTGCCGCGTCACTTCCCAAACCACCCATGGCGATACCGACATCACTCAGGGCAAGCACCGGGGCATCATTGATACCGTCACCCACGAAAGCCACCCTCCGGTCCGGGTCCCGCTTCAAAGCCTCCACGTGAGCCACCTTATCTTCCGGTAGCAAATCCCCGTGAGCCTCGTCCACGCCCAAATACCCTGCTAATTTAGAAACAATTGTTTGTTTATCCCCCGATAAAATCTGAATATTATCAATATTCAATTTTTTTAAGGACTCTATCGCCTCTTTCGCATCCTCTTTCAACGTATCCGCCAGCAACAAGTGACCGACATACAACCCGTTGACAGCGCAAACCACGATCGTCTCCGGAACCTCCGCCAACCCGGCAGGGAAGGCGATCCCGTACTTTTCGAGCAAACGGGTATTTCCCACCAGCACCTCCTGCCCCTCCATGAAGGCTTTCAGTCCGTAGCCCGCCAGCTCGGTCACCTCGATATCCCGCACGATCCCGATCTCCCGGCTCTCGGTGTATCTCGCCACGGCTTTCGCTACCGGGTGATTGCTCCGACTCTCGACGGAAGCGATGGCCCGGATCACGTCCCCCTCGGTAAAACCTCCCCGCACGTCAACCTGCTGCACCTCGAACACGCCTTTCGTCAGCGTCCCGGTCTTGTCGAACACGACGGTATTAATCTTCGTGATCGCGTCCAGATAGTTGCCGCCTTTAAAAAGAATACCCAGACGGGAAGCCGCCCCGATTCCCCCGAAGTATCCTAACGGGATACTCACGACCAAAGCACACGGACAGGATATAACCAGAAAGACCAACGCCCGGTACAACCAATCGTCCAAAACGAAAAGGAACGCGGGATGCACGACCGACACGATCCAGGGAATCAGCACGATCAACACCGCCAGCCCGGTCACCACCGGGGTATAAACACGGGCAAACTTGCGGATAAACAACTCCGCAGGGGCTTTTCGCTCGGAAGCATCCTGCACCAGTTTCAATATTCGGGACAAAGCACTCAGGTCGTACGGTTTCGCAACTTCCACCCGCACGACCCGATCGGTCACGATCATCCCCGCGAGTACCGTCCCGCCCTTCCGTATATCCCGCGGCACGCTCTCCCCGGTCAATGCCGCCGTGTTGAATGCCGCCACGTCCCCCAACATCACGCCATCCAACGGAACCCGCTCGCCCGCCTTCACCTCGATCACCTCGCCCACCTTCACCCGTTCCGGCTTCTCCACGACCTCACGCCCCTCACGGATAACCGTCGCCGTTTCCGGGCGTACATCCAATAACGCACGAATATTCGAACGAGCCTTATCAACCGCACTATCCTGAAACTTCTCCCCGATCGAATAGAATAGCATCACGGCAACCCCTTCCGGGTATTCCCCGATATAGAAGGCCCCGATCGCGGCCAAGCTCATCAACATAAACTCGTTGAAATATTCTTTCCCTCTCACGCTCTCGAATGCTTCTTTCAGAACCGGAAACCCAACGGGCAAAAAAGCAAGTAAATACCACACGAAACGCACTCCCGAAGGTTGAAACCACGCCATTTCCACCCAATTCATTCCTAATCCTGTCATCAACAGAACAAATGAAATCAATTCCCTGATATACTTTTTCATGACCTGTTTATTTTATTTTCCGTAAAATTACAGGTTATTCCCTGCAACTAAATTGCAAAGATCGCCAAAGGCGAGTTACAGGTTGCAAGTTACATTTGCCTGCGGCAAGTTACAAGTTATCGGCAGCACAAGCTGCCGTAAACAAAGCGCCCCGCAGGGGTCCATTGACTTTATGGACCTTATGGACTTTATAGACTTTATAGACTTTATAGACTCTTTTTTATCAACCGTCGTTCCATGATCTCCTCCATGTGTTCCAACGCCCAGTTCACGAAGGTTTCCACGTGAGGCATGAGGCTTTCGCCCAGTTCCGTAAGCCGGTATTCTACCCGTGGGGGAACCTCGGCATACACTTTCCGGGAAATCAACCCGTCGGTCTCCAACGTCCGTAAAGTGACGGTTAACATACGTTGAGAAATATCGGCGATCGTCTTGTGGATATCGCCAAAACGCATCGTTCCGTTTGCATGTAGCGTTACCAGCACGAGCATTGACCACTTGTCGCCCAACCGACTTATAATGTCCCGGATAGGACACTTATTATTAGCATGAAAATTTTTCATTTTTTTATCGTCCATATCTTGTTAAGAATCAATATTAGTTATCTTCATGTAACTATCTTATCTCCAAGTACGTTCTTGTTTATATAAATCAGATAGATTACATTTGCTAAACAAAAGTAATAAACTTACTTAAAGGAACTATTGTTTAATTTAAAAATAATCGCATTATGGCAAAGAAAGTTGCAGTTTTAGCAGTAAACCCGGTAAACGGATTCGGTTTATTCCAGTATTTGGAAACATTCTTCGAAAATGGCATCCCGTACAAAGTATTTGCAGTTGCCGACACGAAAGAGATCAAAACAAACTCAGGAATCACCCTGTTTGCCGATGACGTGATCGCGAACCTAAAAGGCCACGAGGATGAATTCGACGCGCTGGTATTCGGATGTGGAGACGCGGTTCCAAAATTCGGAGAAAATGCCGGGAAACAGTACAATCAAGACATGCTGGCCGTCATCAAAGCATTCGGGGAAAAGGGCAAAATGATGATCGGCCATTGTGCTGCCGCCATGATGTTCGACTCCGTGGGCATCGCTAACGGGAAAAAAGTAGCCATCCACCCACTGGCAAAACCCGCCATTCAACACGCCATGGCTACCGACGAGAAATTCGAAATCGACGGGAATTTCTACACCGCGCAAACAGAGAACTCGGTGTGGACGATGATGCCGCAGGTAATCGAGGCGTTGAAATAAAAGTGCAAAGGCACTTTTAAGTTTATAAAGTTTGTAAAGTTTATAAGGTTCATAAAGTAAACAGGTGTCCTTCGGACTGTGTTTAAACGGCAGCTCATGCTGCCGTTGACAAAGCGCCCCGCAGGGGGCCACGAACTTTATAAACTTTATGAACTTTACAAACTTTATAAACCTTATAATCTCACATCCTTTGCCCCAAGTAAGACTCTATCACCCGGAACGGCACATCCTTTAATACAACCTTCTTATCTTTATCCAGCAAATAGAAGGTCGGGATTGCCCGCAAGTCATAAAGCCGTTCTTTCGTGATTACTTGCCCGTCGTCATAGGCACATATCCACTCCTTCGGTTGTACCGGCAGGAATTTACGCCACACGTCCAGTTCGGGGTCCGGGAAGACCGACAAAAACACCAGTCTTTTCTGTTTCCCCCGCGGGTTAGCATTCAGCAACGATTTCACGAAACCGGATGATTCCACCTCGGCCTTAATCGTGCGACAGGCATCACAATCCGGATTATTAAAGAAAAGAATCGTGTAATCGGAAGTTATTCCCGACAATTTCTCCTTTTTTCCCGAAGGCAGCGTGTACGTGAAATCGGTAGCCATGCTTCCCTGTCGGTTCTTCAATGCCATTTCCAACCGGAAAGCGGGACGCATCTTGTCGATCTCGCTCACCCGCTCGGATGCCGTAATATATTGTAACACGGGAATATAATACTCCTCGCTCAACATCGGGGAATTCGGGTCATACAGGTATTTAGCATATAGCTCGGTAAAGTGAGCGAACATCAACGTGTCGGCCGTCAACGCCTGCTCCAGCATCCCGGTAATTCCTTTCTCCAAGTCGGGATAAGGCACGTAAGGAAAAAGTTGCAGATAATTCACGAACGCCTGCTCCGTGATCTCCGGCATACGAATTAACGCCGTGTCGGCAAAATCGAATTTATCCCAGTAACGCGTGATCAGATACTTTGCCTGCGATCGCGGGTCGGTGTAAACCGAAGGAACTTCCGGAATCTGGAATGACCTGATCTTTACCTCTTTCCCCTCCTTCTTCCCCTTGTCTTTCGGGGAAGATGAACAAGCGGAAAGCACTGCCAATAAACTAACGGCAACGAATCCGGCATAAATTAATTTATTTATTTTCATACACTTCATCTTCTTATATTACTAAAGAGGGTGTGTCAAATCTTTTTTATTCGCTAATCACTCCCCCTTACACAGCGGGAGAGTTAATTAGCAAGCAATTTCTTTCACCTCGTTAAAAATTAATTACTTCATTCTTCATAAAACGTCTACATTTTACAAATGTAACCAATAATCCGCTACCATCAAAAAGAATCCGGGAGTAGTCCCGGATTCTTAACACTAAAATCACACGCTCACACTATAACATATCTACAATTTTTCTTTGTTCGTTAAAAAACATCATTCGTTGGATCTCGCCACTTTGCGAAATTAGCGTGGAATGTCTCTTCAACGAATGGATCCATTTCTTCTGGTAATTACAAATCTTACCATCGCGAGAGTCCATCGAATTGATCGAATACACCCGCAGGAAACAGATCTGGAACCCGACTTTCTCCACGTAAGTATATGTCGCTTCAAAGTTCACGTTCGAAAGATAGATCGACAGCAAGTTCCCGTTGTGGAACGATCCTTTTTCAGATAAAACTTCCAACTCGTGTAATAGCTGGAGTAATTCTTTTTTCATATTCGCCACGTCGCTCGTCGAAACCAGTCCCAATTCCGCGAAATACTTGATTTCCTTCACGAACGAACCGAATACATTCTCATCCAGAATAAAACAAGTCCTCTTGACTGTTCTTAAATCTTCAATTAATTCCTTTTGAATTTTCATTAATTTTTCCGAAAGAACGATACCGGATAAGGACGTGGGGGTTCTCAATCGTTCGTTCTGGTATAACCACCTGCAAATTCGGAATTTTGACAGATGCTCGTAAGGGGCGTAGAATGTATAAGGAAGCGTGTTCGACGCCGTAATCACTTCCGACGTCGAGTCGGCTTTCACGTAACGGAAAAGCTTTTGATAACGAGCCAGAATCTCGCTATAATTATCCACCGGCTCCAGAGAATGGAGCACGTTCAAATCGAACATCGCCCCGCTGGACATACTGTTGCCAATAATCTTGTCCAACGATATCCCCAGCTGGCTGGCGATGATCGCAACTTCACTGAACGTAAAAGCCACCTCCCCCCTTAATCTCCGGTAAATCGCCTCCTTACTCATGCACAATATATCCATGAGGATATTGGCGAGATTACCCTCTTTAGGGGTAATCTCCCGCATCGTGCTGATTAGTTCATTTACCACGGCATTCTTCATTGGGGCGCCGCTCCTTAATCAAAAAAGTATTTGCCAATAGAAAACTTCACCACTTTCTTAGCCGGGATAACCATGTTTTCCTTGCTATTCGGGTTGTAACCGTTGCGCTCTTTACGATTTCTGATAGAGAAAGAGCCTAATTCCAACAACGATATTTTCTCGCCGTTCTTCAATGTTTCAGCCATACTTCCGATCACGGCGTTCACTGCCTTCGCGGCTTCAACTTTACTAGTCCCGTTCTTTTCGGCTACTTTTTCAATTAATTCTCTCTTGTTCATTGTTAATGGTTTTAAATTAATAAATAGAGTTTATCTCGCACGCATCACAAAACCGCACCCGGTGAATCAACACCAGATGCGGTTCGGATATACTATCTGTATTTTTGTCTCATCAAGTCGCACGTTTTAAATTCATACTGTATAAATGGCATCTCGTCCATTCAGCAGTACAAATATGAAGCATATTCTTCACAAATCTGTGCTATATACAGAGTATCAATAAAATACAAACTTTCTAATATCGTACAATTTTTTACACTCTAGCTTAATTTATGAAATAAACCATTTTTAATTCACGCTTTCTTGCAGTTATCGAAACGAACCGAAAAATAAGTTGTCGATAATTGAATTCTCTCATACACACAAGCCTTCGATAATTTCCCGTTGTGTTTTGAAGAATTTAATCCGTTGCATTTCCCCGCTCTGAGATATTAAGGTGGAAAATTTCTTCAACGAATGAATCCATTCTTTCACACTCTTGAAAACCGCCTCGTCGTGCGACGCGAAAGAGTTAATCGCGAACACCCGGATCAGGCTGACATGATAACTGGATGACGCTATATAGCTATAGGTAGCCTCGAAGTTCACGTTAGCTATATATATAGAAACCTCCTTCCCCGTCTTGAACGTTCCCCGGGTCGCGATCTCTTCTAGCTCATCGAGCAACTGGAGCAACTCTTTTTTCAATTTCTGCACATACTCATGGGAGATCAGATGCACGCTAGCGAAATACTTGATATCGTTTATCAGGTAAACAAACAATTGATCATCCCATATATATTCGGTACGATTAAACTCCTGCGATTCCCGCACGAATTCCCGCTGGCGTTCCAGCAACTTGTCTACCATCTCGATATCCTCGAAATGATTGTCAATGTCAATCTTCTCGAACTGGTACAACCATTTGAACATACGAAATTTCGACAGAAGCTCGTATTTCAGGTAGAATGTCTGCGGGATCATGTTCGACGACGTGCATAATTCCGACATCGGGTCGTCCTTGATCTCCCGGAATATCCTCACGTAATTATTGACAATCGAGTAATAAGTTTCCAGCGGATCGTGCTGCCGCACGATATTCAGATCAAAGATCGCGTTCGCGTTCATATTTGTCCCCACCAATTTATCCAGCGACACGCCCATCTTCTGGGAAATGATCGCGGCCTCTGCCAGAGTAAAGGGCACCTCCCCGCGTAACCTACGATACACGGCCTCCTTACCCAGGTATAACATATCTATTAGCGTGTTCGCCAAATAAACACCACTTGGGATTTTTTCTTTCATAGCTTTTATCAGCTCGCTATTATAATTAAAAGTTGTCATGATTTGAGTTTTTAATAATACAACTATTTGGTTTATTATACGTGTCTGTCTTTATTTTCGTTGCGAATTTCGAAATAAAAATTCTACTAATTTAATAAAAATCTCGGAATATAGGACAGAATTTGATTATTATTACTTCAATAGAACAGGTTTACTCCCGAAATACACCATTAAAGTCACCATTCCATGCGTGGCAAAGGATATTTTTGTAATATCAAAAAAACAAAGTGAAAAGGGTTATGATGAGGAAATTGATAATTGTGCTTGGTCTACTATTGTTTGTCACGGTGTTAAAAACGCACGGGCAAGAAAAACGGTTTTACGATGCCCCCGCGGTGGGAATAAAAACAAACGTTCTCTACTGGATGACGACGACACTGAACATCGGGGCCGAAATCGGGTTAGGCAAGAAAACCACCCTGGATATACAAGGCGCGTATAACCCGTGGGATTTTAAAGACAACCAGAAAATCAAGCTACGAATGGGACAAGTAGAGTTCCGTTACTGGACGGGTGAACGTTTTATCGGACACTTTTTCGGGCTACACGCTCACTACGGTGATTTTAACATGGGAGGTTTCCAGATGCTGGGAATGGACAAATATCGCTACGAGGGCTCCCTTTACGGGGGTGGGATTTCATACGGCTACCAGTGGGTACTCGGTAAACGCCTGAATCTCGAAGCGACAATCGGACTCGGCTACGCCCGGATAGAGTACGACAAGCACGAGTACCAGGCCGGTGGCGATTTCATAAAAAAAGACACCCGGAACTATTTCGGGCCAACGAAAGCGGGACTCTCTCTCGTATATATAATAAGATAAAAAGAAGGCTATGAGGAAAATATTGATACATATTACAATTTTACTCGCCACCGTGTTATTCTCGACCGGACTGGAAGCACAACAGGTTAACCTGGGACAAGTGCGGATTGTTCAAAACCGGTTCGAACAACAGGGAGATAGCCTGCATGTAGCGTTGACGGTTGACATGAACGGACTGTCTATCAACCGAAAACGAGCATTCACGCTGACCCCGGTCATCGAAAGCGGGACGGAATCCATCGAGCTTCCGGCGATAGTGATCAACGGGGCGCAACGAGAAAAGGCCTATCAACGGGCCCTGGCATTCCATCGCGGGATCCCTCCCTTCCCCATTTACACGACCGTCATGATCGGTCACCAAAGTTGGGAAAAGGTATCGTACAAGGTTTCCATTCCTTACGAAAAATGGATGAAGACATCAAAACTTAGCCTGCGGGAAAACTTCTACGCGACCAACGGGGACAGTCGCCTGATATCGGTAAACACGCTAGCACCTTCCCTCGCGATGGAATACGAACCGGAAGGAGTGATCGCGCACGCTGAAGAGAAAACGGTTAAAACGGAACCCGTAATCGTTAAGGCAGAAGAAATTCCCGTTAAAGCGGAAGTGACGGTAAAAGTCGCACCGCCCGTGGTAAAAGAAACAATTAACAAGGAAACTAAAAAGACATACACGAAAGAAGGTTCCGCGTACTTGGATTTTCCGGCAAACCAAACTCATATACTACCGGATTATCGAGGGAATGACAAGGAACTTGGCAAGATCAGGGCAACGCTCGATTCGCTTATTTGCGACCCGAATCTCGAAATCGTCGATATTGACATGATCGGTTACGCTTCTCCCGAGGGAACATTCGCCCAAAACGAGGTGTTATCCAGAGAGCGAACCATAGCATTGAGAAATTATTTACGTGGCAGGTACCAGCTACCGGCAAACATTTATCGCGTTGATTGGAGAGGAGAAGACTGGATCGGGTTGAAGCAACTGATTCTCCGCCACGGTATGCCGGACGAGGATCGCGTACTGGATATCATCGAGAACTATGGCGTGTTCGAGGGAAGGGAAAAACGCCTCATGGACCTGAAAAACGGGCAACCCTACAGGTACATGCTCAAACAGTTCTTCCCGAAACTGAGACGCGTGGATTACAAGATCACATACAAGATTATAAATAACGAATAAAGAAATATATACTATGACTAAACCAAACTAAATTTATTCCTGAATGCCCCCCGGTATAACAAACGCCGATCCCCACATACACCTCTTACCGGGGGCATTCTTCTAATAAATTTGAAAGTATTCCTGAATGCCCCTCGGCTGTAACAAACGCCGATCCTCACATACACCTTCAAGCCGGGGGCATTCTTCTTAAAAATATTGAATGGCTATTCCTGAATGCCCCCCGGCTGTAACAAACGCCGATCCTCACATACACCTTCAAGCCGGGGGCATTCTTCT